>ENA-UPTF01002519-UPTF01002519.1-marine-metagenome-genome-assembly--contig:-NODE-2519-length-10556-cov-4.776505_pt1 | contig 10556 bp, 12 predicted proteins | sample MGYA00238166_ERZ767019 | MGnify/ENA primary metagenome ERZ767019 (study PRJEB28930, sample SAMN06266391) | marine metagenome | isolation source: Sea water from 250 m depth | place: Atlantic Ocean... | reverse complement strand
ACGCCAGGGTCCGGTTGGGGTATTACCCTGATGTGTATTTCGCTGGGAATTTTTGTTGTCGGTTTTACGATGGGCGGATTGAACTATGTCGTGACGGTTCTGCAGGCCCGTACCCGGGGTATGACACTGATGCGAATGCCCCTGACCGTATGGGCGATCTTCACAGCCACCATACTGGCATTGCTGGCGTTTCCGGCACTCTTGGTCAGCGCCATCATGATGAGTTTGGATAACCTGCTCGGCACCAGCTATTTTATGCCTGCCATTATCTCGTTGGGGCAGCAGTTGGATTATTCTGGCGGTAGCCCAGTATTGTTTCAGCACTTGTTCTGGTTTTTTGGTCACCCTGAAGTTTATATCGTCGCCCTTCCGGCGTTCGGTATTGTTTCTGAGCTCATCAGCGTCCATGCCCGTAAGAATATCTTTGGTTACCGCCTCATGGTTTGGGCGATCGTGGTTATTGGTGGCTTGAGTTTTGTTGTCTGGGCACATCACATGTACGTGAGTGGTATGAACCCCTACTTCGGGTTTTTCTTCGCGACCACGACACTGATCATTGCGGTGCCCACCGCAATTAAGGTCTACAACTGGGTGCTCACTTTGTGGCGGGGGAACATTCGACTGACCGTGCCGATGTTATATGCGATCGGTTTTGTGTTTACCTTTATCAACGGCGGTCTCACGGGAATTTTTCTAGGCAACGTGATTGTGGATGTGCCGTTGTCGGACACCTATTTTGTGGTCGCCCACTTTCATATGGTAATGGCGGTATCGCCGATACTGGCTGTATTTGGGGCCGTGTATCACTGGTATCCCAAGATCACAGGTCGCATGTTGCATGATGGAATGGGTAAGTTCCACTTCTGGGTGACCTTTGTAGGCCTCTACTGCATTTATTATCCAATGCACTACCTAGGAATTATGGGTGTGCCACGACGTTACTATGCTAACGAGGGTGCTAATGGTTTGCCAGACTGGATTCCAGAATCGGCCCAAATGGTCAATGTTGGAATCACTATTGCAGCAATCTGTGTCGCCAGCGCTCAACTGGTTTTTCTGTGGAACCTTTACCACAGTGCTACCCGTGGAAAGCCGTCGGGTGGAAACCCATGGGGCGCGACGACTCTGGAGTGGCAGACATCTGATACGCCGCCGACTCATGGTAACTTTGGCAAAGAGTTGCCATCGGTTTATCGTTGGGCGTATGACTATAGTGTGCCGGGTGCCGAAGAAGACTTTATTCCTCAGAACGTGCCTGCAAGCAAGAATACCGGCCAAGCCACTTAGCTGTTCGATAAGTGATAGCTAAATTATTTATTTGACTTTGAGAAAATCAACGCCGTGAGTGTTTTCAGGACTTTATCGACTAAACCTTGGGTGGCCGACCGTGGCTACATTTCCGATTCGCATGGATTTAGTCCGCCGACTGCAAAGGTGTTTCTGTCAATATTCCTGGGTGTTATCACAGCTGTTTTTGCGTTGCTCACGGCGGCGTACTTTATTCGTATGGCCTACGCCGATTGGCAGTCGATCCCTGTCCCTGCGTTGTTGTGGCTAAACACAGCTATCTTGATACTGAGTAGTGTTGCACTGCAGTGGGCGCGTACTTCGGCCAGGCGTGAACAGGCCGTTGGTGTGCGCCGAGGGTTGCTGGTGGGTGGCGCGTTTGCATTTGCATTTCTAGTGGGCCAATTTTTGGTGTGGCGCCAACTGGGGTCGCTAGGTTATTTTGTCGATACTAATCCGTCGAACTCGTTTTTTTATCTTATTACTGGATTACACGGATTACATTTGCTGGGTGGTCTAGTTGCTTGGTTCAGAGCATCACTTAGGTTGTGGCGCGGTGCTGATGTTGCCAAGATTCGAATGAGTGTGGATTTGTGTGCAGTCTACTGGCACTTCCTGCTACTGGTCTGGCTCGTGATGTTTGGTCTGCTGTTGGTCACCTAAGGAGAAGAAAAACATATGACGCAATCTGGGCAAGCCACCATGACTGAGACGGCTCCGCTACTGGACGGTACACCTGGTGTAATCGCCGACTGGTCCTCTGACCAAAGAGCATTCAAGAAAACCCCTTGGGGGAAGGCCATGATGTGGATCTTCCTCCTCAGTGACACATTTATCTTCAGCTGTTTCCTAATCAGTTATGGAACGGTTCGGATGTCAACGACGATTCCGTGGCCAAACGCGAGTGAAGTCTTTGCCTTGACCATGTTTGGTAATCATGTGCCGCTCTTACTGATTGCCATTATGACCTTTGTATTGATCACCAGCAGTGGCACGATGGCTTTAGCCGTCAATTTCGGCTATCGAAAGGATCGAATGACCTGCTTCTGGTTGCTGCTTGCGACTGCACTGCTCGGTGCTACTTTTGTGGGTATGCAGGCTTATGAGTGGACCAAACTGATTGTCGAGGAAGGCGTAAGACCATGGGGTAATCCCATGGGTGCACCTCAGTTCGGCGCCATCTTTTTTATGGTGACGGGGTTCCATGGGACACACGTCTCAATTGGCGTGTTATTTCTGTTCATTATGGCTGTTAAAGTGGTACGCGGCAAAATGGATCGGGAAGAACCTGGATTTATGACGGGCCGTCCACAAGATTACGGCATGGTCGAAGTCATGGGTCTTTATTGGCATTTCGTCGATCTGGTTTGGGTATTCATATTCGCAGTCTTTTATCTCTGGTAGGAAAGCTATGTCAACGTCAACAACAGAAGGCCAACAACATCCACTCGGCATTTATTTCCAGATCTGGATTCTGCTGTTTGTACTGAGCGGATTCTCCTACGCGGTCGACTATTTTCAGTTTGAGGGCTATCTACGGTGGTTTCTGGTCTGTGTTTTTATGATGCTCAAGGCGGGACTGATCGTCGCAGTATTTATGCACATGATCTGGGAGCGGCTGGCATTGGTCTATGCAATCATCGTACCACCGTTGCTGCTACTGGTTTTCGTAGGAATTGGTACGCTCGAAGGCGACTATACATTTCTCACCCGGGAGATCTTCTTCGGCGGTGCAGAATAACGTTAGCGCTGTAAAGCACTTCTATAGGTTACCCGGACTCAAAAAGAACTAAGAATCATGAAAAGTTATCTGATCATTTTCCATTTGGTGCTCGCATTGTTTGGATTTATTTTTATTGAGCATCATCTCGATACCCCTGGACGTGCTGATGCAGATCGAGAATCCCTTATGAGTGACGGTTCGGGCATCGCAGCTCGAATCGCCGCCGTTGGCCAGATCAATTCAGCACAGGCCGATAGTAGCTCGACTACGACGCAGGTCGCGTCAACCAGCGAAGCTGTGGTAGACGGGCAGAAAGTCTATCAATCCGCTTGTATAGCCTGCCACGGTGCGGGTGTCGCTGGTGCGCCGATGGTCGGTAACGCTGCTGCCTGGACGGATCGTATCGCTGCAGGTAATGAAATCATGTATGCCAATGCTATCAATGGTTTCGTGGGTAGCTCAGGTGTGATGCCTGGAAAGGGGGGAAATCCCACTTTAAGTGATGCAGAAGTCAAAGCGGCTGTTGATCATATGGTGAGCAAATCCCAATAATTTGTTAGGCTGCGGGCCTTGACCCTAGCCTGTGAGAAGCTATGTTGGGTTGTCAATCCGCCCTTTTAGAATTGTTTAGCTTATCAGTCGATATCTATAGGCGGAACCGGAAGTACGGAAACCGTGTTAGTCAGATTTGTCGTTCGCTGGTTTTTTTCTCGGTGTTGTCTATATTGGGGTATCCCAACACTATCTTTGCAGCCAAGTTGCTGCCAATCACCAAACAACTTCCCGTCTCAAACATCGTCCTTGATAGTTACGGCCTATCGAATATTCAGGTTGCAGTCCATTTTCGACCCGGGGGGGTTGATCAGAATCAACGTGGCGACACAGACTCTTACGATATCCGCTTAACACAACTCTTGTATTCCAATGAATGCCCGGGTTGTGATCTCCGTGGAGCAAGTCTACAGCGCAAGATACTAAACGGTGCAAATCTCGCTAAAGCTGATCTTAACGGTGCGCGGTTTGATGAATCCGAACTTAATGCCGCCGATTTAACAGGAGCCTATCTATTCGGTGCTAACCTGAGTCGGGCAAATCTTCGTGGCGCGCAGTTAATTAATGCAGACCTCCGAAAAGCTAACCTGAGTCGAGCTGTTCTACAGGGCGCCTATTTGCTCTTGGCAAATCTGAGGAAAGCTGATTTGCGTGGAGCACAATTGACGGGTGCCTTTCTTAATGGTGCTGATCTAACCGGTGCAAGGCTCAGTCGCACTAATTTGACTAATGCTGACCTGACGAATGCAATTGTCATTGAGGCCGATACCGATAAGGCAATTCTTTGTCATACGCGATTGCCTTGGGGTGAGATTAATCGCGACTGTAGTTGATACCGTTGGGCTGTGTTCAAGTTATCATGTCAGACGAGTAGCACTTTGTATTTGCTCGTTATTGGTTGCAATCGTGATACAGCACAACGATTAACCTGTTCGTTTTCTTTACGCGAGATATGATGCGAACAAAAAAGTTTTTAAGAACCGTCGCTACGGCGAGCAGAGTCGTCTTATCGATTGGCACGATCATTTTTTCGCCGACGGTCGTGGGTCATGGTTTCGGACAGCGGTATGATTTGCCGGTCCCATTATGGTTGTGGGTGATCGGTGCAGGATTGACGATAGTTGCGAGTTTCGTGATTGTTGGGGTGGTCAGTCGTGATCGCAGAGGCACAACAACTTATCCTCGAGTAAACCTGCTGAGAGTAGAATTTATGCGCAGTCTTGCGCACTGGCTGTCATTGGGATTGCTGCGAGTATTGGCAGTAGTGTTTCTGATTACAACTGTACTTGCGGGTTTTATCGGGGACCCGGACCCGTTTCATAACCTAGCGCCGGTGATGGTCTGGGTGGTCTGGTGGGTCGGGATAGCATTCGTCTGTGCGCTCGTTGGCGACTTATGGGCGCTGGTTAATCCTTTTCGAACGCTCTTTTTGTGGGCCGAGTGGGTTTTCGGCCGCCTGGTGACTGGTCGTCAGTTGTCCGCGGTTCGCCCATACCCACTAACATTAGCCATGTGGCCCGCGGTTGGAGGGCTACTGATATTTTTCTGGGCGGAATTGATCTGGTCTGGCGGCGGTGTGCCACAAAATATCGCCATCGCAATTGTGGTTTACGCGGTTGTGACTTGGGTGGGTATGTTCGTATATGGGCGTGATGTCTGGTTGCAAAATGCTGATGCCTTTTCCATTGTTTTTGGAATATTTGCTCGGTTCGCGCCGCTTGAAGTACGAGTAGCCAACACGGCTATGATAAGCAGCTGTATAAGTCCAGCTTGTTGCAATAAAACGCAAGATTGCGTGAACGGCTACCACTGCATGATTAGAGCGGAGCCGAGTCGTCGGGAATGGAATGTGCGTCCGCCAGCGGTGGGATTGTTGAACGATCAGCAGGTCTCGTTCTCCATGATGGTGTTGGTCATTGTGTTACTGGCGACAGTTACGTTCGATGGGTTGTTAGAGACCCGTTTGTGGACGCACATTTTGGATCGAACCCTAACCGGAGAAATCCGATGGGTAGGCAGTGCTGCATTGGTTTTATTTTCCAGCGGGTTTCTATTTATTTATCTGTTATTCAGCGCATTGATGTGTTGGTTTGCTCAACGATATGGTGACCAAAATATAGTCGCTCACCCAAAAAGCACTCTAGAAGTCGCAAGAGTTTTTGTGTTGACTCTGGTCCCAATTGCGATCGCCTATCATCTAGCTCACTATCTGTCTTATCTAGTCATTACGGGGCAGTACTTTATTGCTCGAATATCCGATCCACTAGGTTATGGCTGGAACTTATTTGCGACTGCGGATTACAAGGTCGATATAGGTTTGCTTAGTGCCCGTGTTGCCTGGTATTTGGCGGTAACCTTCGTTGTGCTGGGCCATGTGTTCGCTGTATACCTTGCTCATGTGGTTGCACAGCGTACATTTGGAGGTGGTCGTTCGGCGCTTATAAGCCAGATACCGATGGTTGTGCTGATGGTCCTCTACACCATGGTCAGTCTGTGGATACTGGCGCAGCCAATGGTCGCATAAGCCGCCGTTTGACTAATTAACTACCCAGAAATCGGGGTATAAGTGCTGTCACAAATGGCTCTGTCTTTGCTAGCCGTATATACTACACCCAGGCTAAATTTATTCGTGAGTAACTAGAGTTATGAGTGAGCACAGTGGTGGTTTGACTGAAATGCAGGGTGTTGGCAGAGTGGTTCTTATCATTGGCCTGGTTGTATTTGGGATTGGGATGCTTGGATTATTTGTGATGTAGTTGTGAAGCTTTAAAGACGGGCTGACGCCCAGGATAGTACACAGTAGTTGTCGGCATCACTCTGACGGTTGTTTACGCCTTCCCCGAACTAACTGAACAAGCGGTGGTACGACCGCAAACACCAATCCGTTCCATAACCAGCTGTCATCTTGTGTATACGCGTGGCTGATCACGCCGCCAAAAAATACAACGCAACCGAGTGTGATTGCGTTTTTCATCGATCGATTGACTGATCCCAGTTTAGGGAACAGTTGACTGATAATCTTGTTGTAGCCGTCCCCGAACTGGATGATGTCCTGATGGACGATCAGCAGGATAAGCACACAGCCAGCGACCAGGAGCAATATGAGGTAGTCCATTTCCGAGTGTATAGGCTAGGGATTACGGGGTCGAAATAAATCCTTTAGAGAAACCCTCTCTCGCCAGATCAGTTGCGCCAGAACCGGGATGGCTGCGATGCTGAACGCGCCGTACAGCCAGCGTAGGTCTTCACTGAAAAAGTAGCCGAGCAGGCAAAACACACACAACAGGCCAGCTAAGATGAATGCGGTGCGCACAACTCAACTGATGGCAATCAGCGAAGCGGACGCGAAGAATGGATAAACACAGCCAACCAGCGAGATAATCAGCAGGACAATGAGAGCGAATCGCATGGGTTACCCTAAAAGCATAGCACCTGCGGTCTGCAATTTATGGACCGCATTCTGTGGAGAAACAGACTATTTGACATGTGGATCGTCGTCTGAACCTTTCCAGGCAAGTTTCCACCCGATCCAGAAGATAGCGATGCATAGAGCCAATCCGAACATCGCAAAGAGCAAATAGCCAATTTTCATGAGCACCTGATTTTAGTTCATTTCAAGGTCTCGGTCAGAGGAAAAGTCTCAAAATAACTTATAAATTAGCAATTCTTGGTCCAGATCCCGGCCTATCAATGCTCAGCCGAGGTGCTGAATTTTCTAGTGCTAATACTTAACTGTAGTGGCGAGCTTAGATACTGTCGCATAAGTCGGTGAAACCTTACCTTTGATGTTTGCACCTTAAAGGTGTCTAGCTCAATACGGTTACCAGAACTTTCCACAATGACCGATTTTCCAGGCTGGAATTCGGTAAATACCCCACTGACTAGTTCTACGCCTCCTAATCACGCAAATTATGTGTACTGCCGAGATTAGCTGTTTAATTAGACATTACTAGCCATGGCGATTAATATATATAAATGGCGAATATAACGTTCTCGCTAAAAGAGCTAGCTAATCGGTGTGGTTACTCACCCCGATTGGTACGCCGCTATATAGAACAGGGTTTGTTGCCACCCGCTCAAATAAGGGGCCGCGGCGCGTATTACACCGCGGTACATATGGACCGTTTACGCGCAGTGGACATCCTTAAAACCAGAGATCAGTTGAGAATCAGTGAGATTCGGCGGGTTTTGGACAATTTGAGCGGGGATGAGATACGACAAGTAGCAGCCGGCGCTTCACTGAGCCTAGGTACCTTACTAGACGGTACGGTGGGTTCGGTTGACGTTCCATCTGTCGATTTGACGCATCAGCAGCAATCACCGGAACGATCTACAGCTGCGGCTGACATTGAGATGTGGGCAACAGTTAGGATAACAGCAGATATCGAATTACGTGCTCGGGGTCTCAATGGAAAAGCGTTGGATCGACTGCAGGCGATCGCTGGACAGTTACGACAAGTTATCCAGACGAATCAACCACTAGTATCATTGGGCGCAGTCCAATTAACAACCGAACCAGATGAAGGTGAGACGCGCTCCCTGCTGACGCCACTCGATGATGCACTACTGTGAAGGGTCTCTACCGACTGTGGTGGGTCAAAGGTGATGACTCAGGGGTTGCAGATCTGTATTACTGCCGGATCTGATTCAATAAGGGTGGTTTACTGGGCTGTCAGTCGTCGGCGATGAGGGATTCCGACGCGAAAACATCAATCTGAGGTCTATTCAGATGTTGGATTTAACAGGTCGTGTCATCATGATTTCGGGGGCTAACCGGGGAATCGGTCTGGCTGTAGCGCGACGACTTTTGGATGGCGGTGCAAAATTGAGTCTGGGCATAAGAGATAAAATGACAGCAACAAGCCAGTTTGGCGAGACCCAAAACATTATTCTGAATCGTTATGATGCTCGTGATGTGGGTTCTGCCCAACAGTGGGTCGAGAAAACGGTGTCAACGTTTGGGAAGATCGATGGGCTGGTTAATAATGCAGGAATTGCAGGGCCGGCGGTCAGTCTCATGGATAACGATGAAACCCAGCTGGATGAGATGTGGGCAGTCAATGTCAAGGGGCCTACACGATTAACGCGGTTGGCGATGCTTCACCTGACTAAAAGTGGCAACGGACGTGTGGTGAACGTCGCGTCGCTGTCCGGAAAACGCGTGAAAAATGACAATATGGGTTACGCGATGACCAAATTTGCCGTCATAGCGCTGACTCACGCGACCCGGCGCCAGGGTTGGGACCACGGTATTAGGGCAACCGCTATTTGTCCAAGTTTCGTTCGCACAGATATGACTTCTGGTGTCAGCCGGGTTGACCCTGAGGAGATGATTCAACCTCAGGACCTGGCAGAGCTGATACACACGGCACTTACGTTGCCCAACAATGCAGTGATGGCTGAAATGCTGGTGAATTACACACTGGAAGATCAATTTTAGTTCGGAGCAACCAGGTCCTATTCAAGCATTTTGAACCTTATCATTTGATATAAGCGATACAGCCAAAGCCACAATAACAATTGAGGCGAATATCACACAAGAACCAATGGCATTCACCTCGGGTGTTATACCTTGACGCAAAGCTGACCAGATATACATGGGCAATGTGTTTGTATTTCCGTTTATGAAATAAGTAAGGGCTAACTCGTCAAATGATACAGTGAACACAAGCAATGCTGACCCAATTAAAGTTGTACGTATGTTGGGAAGGGTGACATACCAAAACGTATTCAGTGGGCTTGCGCCAAGATCGGCTGAAGCCTCCTCTATCTTCGTATCGAAGTAAGTGAGGCGAGCAAACAGATTTGTTACCACTATGGCTGACATAAGGCTGCCGTGACCGATCATAATCGTGTGTAGGCCTAGTTTTACATTAAACAAAGCGAAGTAGTTCAGTAAGCAGATACCCAACACCAAAGCGGGTAAAGATACCGGCATAATGACTATGCGTTTTATGATTACCTTTCCTGGAAAATCCCATCGCATCAGCGCAAATGCTGTTGGTATTCCTATTAACTGCGAAATTACAATAGCCGCCGCCGCAACAATTAAGCTATTTTTTAGACCCTCGAGCAACATTGTGTTCTGAAATGCACTACGGTACCAATCGAGTGTCCATCCGGTTAGAGGTAAAACAGTGATTTCATTCGAGTTAAAGCTAAATAGAACCAGAACAAGTAAAGGTAAATAGAGAAACGTTAATGTACACATGGCCAGTGTGAACACGATAGGTGTTGTTTTGTTTTGGCGGTGTATGCGACGACTAGCCTTCATTAGCTAGTTTCCTCTTCCACACCCTGATCCAGGGAATGACCTATGAAGATATTCTTAAGCAATGTTGATACGACCGTGACGTTCAGTTTGATTTGATAGCGATAATAGAATTACAAATACGATCAAAATAACTACTGTAATAGCTGCTCCTAGTGGCCAATTGAGAGCCATACCATATTGTGTAAGTAAAACATTAGCGATCAGATTACCCGAAGGCCCCCCGACCAATATGGGTGACACGAAATCGCCCGCCGCTAAACAAAATGCGAGGGTAAAACCGCCAATAATTCCTGGTATACACAGTGGTAACGTGATATGGATAAACGTGTTCGTGGAACTAGCTCCTAAGTCTTTAGAAGCCTCTATAAGGTCGCGAGGGATCTTATCCATAACTGCATACATCGGTAACATCATCATCGGAAGACAGATGTAACCAATTGTGAGAACCATAGCGTATTGATTAAAAAGAAACATTGTCAGGGGTTCTTCAATGATTCCAATCCAGATTAGAAAGGAATTTAAGACACCTTCCGTTCCCAATATGGTTTTCCATGCATAAGCTCTCAAAATGTATGACACCCAGACGGGAATAAGAGTTGCCATGTACAAGACCAACCGCATACGGGCGGTCTTGATTTTAAATGAAATAAAATAAGCTAAAGGAAAGCCAATAAGAAAACAGAACACACACACCATAAGCGTGATTTTGAGAGTTCTCCA
>ENA-UPTF01002518-UPTF01002518.1-marine-metagenome-genome-assembly--contig:-NODE-2518-length-10582-cov-1.530890_pt1 | contig 10582 bp, 9 predicted proteins | sample MGYA00238166_ERZ767019 | MGnify/ENA primary metagenome ERZ767019 (study PRJEB28930, sample SAMN06266391) | marine metagenome | isolation source: Sea water from 250 m depth | place: Atlantic Ocean | study... | reverse complement strand
TTTAACTGTTAAAAAGTTTATATCAACTGGAATTAGACATATACCCCACTCGGTAGACAGAGACGAAGGTTTTTTTTTCTTTAATGATCATTTTGCCAATTTAATGACTTCTTACATCAAAAATAACGAGGTCGGTTTTGGCAAAGAATTTGCCTGGCGTGAGTACGCAACCCTTCGGACAGCAGTAACAGAATTGGAAAACTCTTCTGTTCCCCATACTACCAATATAGAAAATTTCGAAAAGCTCGCTATATTTTTCGACAACCTAACTAAGTATGTAATACGCTTTATTAACGAACGCGCTGAAATCAAAAGATTATAAGATGCTTCATTTAAGTTCAGTTCTAGTCAGTTATCCTCTGGATCATCGACAATAATTCTACTTCCATCTAAATCAAACTTAAACGAAACATGAATTAAATGCTTAAGTCGCTCTCGAACCTTGGACTGATCTTGGGGCTTTACTATAAATACGATAAAACCACCGCCACCAGCCCCCAGTAACTTGCCACCTAAAGCGCCAGCTTCGCAACCTGCATTGTAAATTTCATCAATTGCGGGAGTAGTTACGCCATCCGCTAATTGGCGTTTTAAATGCCAGGCTTCATTTAAAAGGACGCCCAAATCAGCAATAGGATTTTGTTTCTTTTGTAGGATTTTTATCGCTTCATTACACATTTCTTGGATTGCGCGTAATTCGCCATCTTTTTTCTTGAAATTATCAATTTTCTTTTGCGCAATGAGAGGGGCAGATCTTGAAAAACCGGTAAAAAACAGCATCAATGATGACGCGAGAGAAGTCTCATTTTCGGTGGTCAAATTTAATGGTGAAACTTGAAAATTACCATTTCGATGAAAATCTATTCTATTCAATCCACCATATGATGCCCAAATCTGGTCTTGGCTGCCCACGGCTTCCTTCATTATATCCTGCTCAATATGGATTGCTTCCTTCGCGAGATCGTTCTTGGAGACCATTCGCCCTTGTAGTGCATTCAAGGCATTAAGAAGGCCAACAGAGAAAGATGAACTACTCCCTAGTCCCGACCGCGCAGGCAGATCAGCGTTGTAGTTAATTTCTAAACCCTGCTCAAATTTCATTTTGTTGAGAATGGCCCGAACTGCTGGGTGCCGAATTTCGTCAATCTCGTTGATTAGTTCGATATTTGACCACACGACGCGATGCTTGTGCTCAAAAAACGGCGGCAAGTAACGAACGCTGATATAGCAATATTTATCGATAGTTGCCCCTATGACTGAGCCACCATTCTTCTCATACCAATCCGGATAGTCGGTTCCGCCACCAAATAGCGACATGCGAAAGGGGGTTTTACTAATAATCACAATTTAACCCTCCTCCAACGCCGCATAAAAGGCTGAAAAAATACCTGCGCACGCTCATAGTCCTCTGGTGTACCTATATCGAGGAAATTAAAGTTTCCACTAAAAGTATTAAGTGCACCAGCTGGTAATTTTGGGAAGACGTCCTTTTCCAATGAACCACGTTGGATCTTTCGCACGCGTTCGACCATATGACCACTCACCACATAAATACCAGCATTTATTATACCGGAGGACTTAATCTCAGCTTTTTCTCGAAATGACTCAACATATCCGTCTTTGGTAATTTTAATCGAACCGTATCGTCCGGCGTTAGCTACTCTCGTACAGAGTATTGTGGCCTCACCAGCAAAAGAGTTATGGCGGTGGATTAATTTACAAAGGTCCGCGTCGACGAAACTATCTCCATTCATTACCAGTGCCAAAGGGCTCTTGATATGAACTGAGGCAAATGCCAGTGCACCGGCGGTACCCAGAGGTCTAGGTTCTCTAGCACAGATAATCTCGAGCCTTCCCTTAAAGGTGGCATTTGAATAGTCCTCAATTTCTTGCGCCAAATATCCTAACGCCAAAATTATTCGACGTGCTCCAAACGATACAAGCCACTTTAGCACGAAATCTAGGTACGGTTTGCCGCCAATTGGAGCCAGCAATTTTGGTTTTCCATCGAGCATCTCTGCCAGACGGGTAGCAAATCCGCCAGCGAGGATGACAACGTCGATGTCTTTAAGACATTGGGTTCGCATTTATTTCACACCTGCGAAATCCTAAAGATCCTAGAAGTTACCATAAATGTCGTTACGGATCATTTTATAACCTTTGATGAGTTCGACGATCCCTTCATCAAGGGAATGAACTGGTTTAAATCCGGTTGCCTCTATCTTTTCGTTAGAGACTATATAGTCGCGCTTATCAGGATCTTCGCCTATAGGTGCTTCCATGAAGACAAAATTTGGCAGATGGGATTGAATTTTTTCACATAGCTCCCATTTGGATATGTTGGCGTCGGATAACCCAACATTATATGCCTCCCCTTTCATGATAGAAAAATTTGAAATTGCGTGTCGAAAGGCTCGGGTGACGTCACGAACATGAATATAATTCCTTTTGAAATGACTTTCGAATAGCACTACCGCCCGGTCCTTGACGGCACGGTAAACAAAGTCATTGACTAGTAGATCAACCCGCATACGGGGTGCCATACCGAAAACTGTGGCGAGGCGTAAACTAATGCCATTTTCGTGAGCGAGAACAAACTTCTCTGCATCCACTTTCGTACGAGCGTAGAGAGTAATTGGGTTAAGGGGTGTCTTTTCTGTACAATATTTATCGGTTTCTCCTATGCCGTACCCTGAATTGGTTATCGGCATAATAATTTTCTGATCAGGGGTCAGATTACCTACTAACATCTCCACTGCATCCCGGTTGAGGGTTGTGGCTCCTATAGGATCCTTATCGCAAAGAGGCGCTCCTACTAGTGCCGCCAGTGGAATAACAACATCTGCATCGCGAACATGCTTTGCCACGAGAGCTTCGTCGCGTGCATCACCACAAACAATATCAAAATTAGGATTGGCGCAAATATGGCTCAAGCTATTTTGTTCGAACAAAAAGTTGTCGAGAACTGTCACCTTGTATCCATCCTGAATTAGAGAGGGAACTAAAATTGAACCGAGATACCCCGCTCCACCAGTTATGAAGATACTTAAGTTATCAGCCATAACGCTTATTTCCTCCTAATTACCGGCTATATCCATGATTGCGTGAAACCGCTCAATCTGAGAGGTCAAATCAAAGGGGTGATTGCCAACAAAAAAACCGTTGTCATGGGCTATATTGCCATTAGTCATTTCCCCTACAAGCTCATAATCAAAATACTGAATTACATCGTGCCTGGGAAAACATCCTCCTGTAATGAGCCTATATCCGATGCCCTCTTCTGCTAGGGCATTCAAAACTTTATTACGGTTAATCAGTTTGTCAGGGTTAAGGATCAAGGTGAAAGAAAAACAAGATGACTTTCCATTTTCCCGTTGAATAATAAACCGGTCGTCACCCTTAAAAAGATTACTAAAGGTCAGCCAGTTCCTGCGGCGAACGTCGGTCATGGGAGGCAATTTTTTTAACTGTTCAAGTCCGACAGCAGCGTTGATCTCCTGAGGTCGAACATTATAGCCAGGGAGTATAAAGCGGTAGGCTTCATGAAAATCATCTCGTCTCTCGCACAAATCTAGCGTATCCGGCAAGTCACGGGTCCAGCCATGCGTACGAATTGATCTTGCCAACGCATTTAACTCGTCATCATCAGTTGTTATAACCCCTCCTTCTATGGTCGAGATATGATGAGAAAAAAATGTACTAAAAGTGCTGATATCACCAAAAGATCCTGTTTTCTGACCGCCCAACTCTGCATCCATGGATTCGCAATTATCTTCAAAGAAAATCAAACCATGCTGTTCGGCGAATTTACGCATTTTATCAAGAGCTGCAGGGTTTCCAAGAATACTAACGCCAACAATCATACGCGTTTTCGCGTTAAGGGCTTCATCCAGCCGCCTTACATCCATGTTAAGAGTGTCTAACTCTACGTCAACAAACCGTAATTTGAGACCGTATTGCTGGAGTGGAGAATAAGTTGTACTCCAGGCTATTGCAGGAACGATAACTTCATCCCCTCGCTTCAACGGATTTTCAGAACGAAAAAAGAGGCTCGCAATACCAACAAGATTACCAGACGACCCCGAATTAACCATGATGGCATACTTTCGCCCAAAATACTTTGCAAAGGCAGCTTCAAATTCAGCTACTTTGGGCCCCATAGTCAAGCGACCAGAGTTTATCACATTCTGGATAGCGGCCTTCTCTTCTGGTCCCCACGTATCGGCTGCGAGATCATAGTACATGGGGTGAGGTTCCCTTGTTATTTAATGGAAATAATTCACTAAATGACCTATCGCACTTCGCCCCATTGCGAGGATTGACTCAGCCGATGATCCACCTGTGTGAGGGGTACAATATAAATTTGGGAGGTTTAAGAAATCTTGATCATCGCAGGGTTCAACTTCAAAAACATCGACAGCGGCTGCGGCGATTTGGCGCTCTCTCAGTGCAATTTTCAGGGCATTCTGATCCACAATCCCGCCACGTGCTACATTAATTAGGTAGGCGGTCTCTTTCATCTTAGATAGTACTTCTCCATCGATCATACGTCGCGTCGATTTTTCCAACGTAGTGTGAATAGAAATTATATCAGCAGAAGTGTAAATATTTTCTTTGGAACATTCTGTGACGCCCGCGGAACGGTAATAGTCTGATTGATCAAGAATGTCATTTACAAGGATTTTGCAGCCAAACGGCTGTAACATTCTTATCACCTCCTTCCCGATATAGCCGGCACCAATGATTCCTACTATTTTTCCACTCAAATCGGCACCGCCCAACTTGGACCAATCAGCAGCAGCACGAAGACCTCTGGCTGAAAAAAAAATATTACGACTAAGACCAATCATGAAACACAGGGTCATTTCCGCAACCCCTCGCCTATTAACTCCACCAGTCCAACCTACTGTTACCCCACGTCTGCTGCAGGCCTCCCGATCGACATTATCTAAACCAACACCAAACTTAGCTACTATCTTCAAATTAGGACAAGCTTCTAAAACGTTGTCTGTAATTGGCTCCAGACCTACCACGGCACCGTCAGCATCTTTGATATATTCGCCTAAATCCTCTTCGCCATAAATTCGGTTTTTTTTGTTGAAAACCACGCCTGGAAAGCTATCAGACACTTCGCACCTTAAAAGCGGGTGCGTGGAAAAACTTCTGGATGTGACTTTAATAATTGGATCCGCCATATAGTTTAGGCTCCCTTTAACGACAAAGCAGCATCAACAATTTTTGGCATATCAATTCCATATAGTTGGTGCAATTGATCCCGGTTACCGTTTAACACATTAAAACCATCACGAATGCCAAGTCGTTTAACCGGCATCATGACATTCTCGTCTGTAAGCGCTTCGACCACAGCGCCGCTGAAGCCGCCTTCTAAAATTTGCTCCTCAACAGTTACTAAATAAGCATAATGTGAGAGTGTCTCGGCCAATCCCTTGGCATTGATCGGCTTAATGCGAAAAAGATCTATCACACCAGCAGAAACCCCTCGTTCTTCCAAAATTTTTTGTGCTCCCAAGGCTTTATGAACCATGTAACCACAGGCAATAATGGCTACGTCGGATCCTTTTACTAAATGAACAAACCCTTGACCTAAGACCGTGGAAAAATGGCCGTGATATAAGCGTTCCTGTTTCTGGCGCTCAAGCCTTATATAACGAAATGCCGGATTTTTGATAGCCTCATTGGTGATTTCAGTAGCTGATTCCTCGTCCGAAGGACTTAACACCTCAATACCATTTAAAGATCTCATGCAAGCTACATCTTCCGTCGTGAAGTGGGTTAGAGTAGCGTGGTCATACCCCAGACCCACACCAACTGCGAGCAATGTCACCGGCAAATTCATGGAGGCTAGTACAGATTTGATTTGTTCATAGCAGCGAGCTGTAATGAACGGCGCCATAGCATACAGAAACACCTTCTTACCCGAGAGGGCAAGGCCTGACGCCAAGTCCACCATATTTTGCTCAGAAATTCCTGCATGGATAAATTGATCAGGAAGGTCCCTGCGAAATCTATCCAATGACGCAGCTCCAAGATCGGCAGTGATAAAAATTATATCCTTATCAATTTCTGCAGCGTCATAGATTGTATCAATCACCGTATCCCGCATTAGTTTCGGTTTGTTCGCGGAAATCGAGTTTGTATCCACTTACGCCTCTACCAATGGTTTTAGGCCGAGTTCTTCCAATGCAGTCACCATTTGTTCATCATCCGGTATCTTGTTATGCCATTCGGCACGGCCTTCCATAAAAGAAATTCCCTTTCCCTTAACTGTATTTGCGATGATAGACAGTGGCTTGCCCCGTGTTCTGCCTACTAACGAAAAAGCATCTAAGAGTTCCTCAAAAGAATGACCGTTTACAGACCTGGTCTCCCATCCAAAACTACGCCACTTTGCTTCCAGGTTTCCTAAACTCAGGAGTTCCTCAGTCTTACCCAGAATGCATAATTCATTACGATCCACAATTACTACAAGATTATCCAGCTTGTGATGAGCCGCAAACATGGCCGCTTCCCAGACAGATCCTTCGTAACATTCTCCATCACCAAGGACGACGAACGTTCGATAGTTTTTGTTATTTTTTTTCGCTGCAAGAGCAAAACCAGAACCCATGCCAACTCCATGACCAAGGGAACCAGATATCCCCTCAATACCGGGAATTCTGAAATCTGCGTACATACCAAGTAGCCCACCCGGCTGTGTGTACCGCTTAAGCTCACCCCTATCGAAAAATTCTAAATCCGCTAATACTGGGTATTGAACAGCCGCTGCGTGACCTTTGCTGACTATTATACGATCCCTATTAGGATCGTCCGGAAGGCCTTTCACTACACGCGCAACGCCAGCATAATAAAGTGCTACAATGATCTCAACGCAAGAGTAATAAGATGGAATATGGCCTTTACGTTGGCGCATGACCATTTTCCACAATTCCCGACGCAACCACAGTGCTTTTTCTTCGAAGTCATTAATTTTCACACTTAACTTTCCTGTATTTAACTAACAACACCTAGGCTGCCGTTTGTTTCTCCAATAACTTGCGGCTCAGTGGTACAGATACCATACGCGTAATATGGTCAATTACCTCCTGGCCAAATTTATTTTTGACCATGTCCAGGTAAGGCTGATGGCTGAAATACTGGTTAAAGGCGTTATCCCTAAATTGTAAAATTTCCGCTGCACTACAGTGTTTGCTGCTGAGTGGTATAGTATTATAACCATGTTGAGAATAATCCTTCCAAGTCTCAGGCAACTCCGCTTGTCGCTCGATTGCCATTTTATAAAGGCTGGAACCTGGATACGCCATGGCAGAATAAAAATTAGCAAACTCGCAATTCAGTTCCAGAGAAAGATCCAATGTCTCCTGCATCCTCGCAACGTTATCGTCTGGTAGCCCAAAGATGTAATTCCCTATGGTATAGATACCTGCGTTTTGGATACGTCTTACAACATCAATTATATCATCATTCCCGTATTTCTTTAGTGCACCGTCCCTCACATAATCGCTACCGCTCTCAATACCCAGACACAACCAGTTAACACCCGCTGCCTTGAGATGTTCCAGAAAATCGTCTTGCACCGTATCTACTCGCGCATATGCCCAAACGTTAACCGTGTAATCTCTATTTTTTAGCAGATTACAAAGGCTCAACACATGAGCCCTATTGAGCACAAACATTTCATCAACAAATTTTATGTTCTTGACACCATATCTTTCAACTAAAAGGTCGATTTCCTTGATAACACACTCGGGGCTCCAAGTACGATAAGAAGATTTTCCAAACGGTGCATTGATACAGCAAAAACTGCATTTGAAGGGACAACCCAAACTTGTATGGATTGATGCATACGGTGAGCGGTCATTAATATGATCAAAACAATGCCAATTATGAGCCCTGTATTTCTCCATGGGTAGTAAATCCCATGCTATCCCGGGCATTGCCGTATCAAGGTCAATTAGCAATGGCTCGGCGGACTTCGGCGCCACAACTTCTACTCCATCACGCCACCAAATGCTCGGTATATTAGCAAAATCATCTCGGCCTTCTTTGAGGGCCTTCAGTACTTTATAAATAGTTACTGGCCCTTCCAGGTCTACAACGAAGTCAACGGCTTCCGAACGCATGGTTTCGGAGGGCAGTGCTGCTGGATGGGTCCCGGTCATCATAATTTTGGCACCAACCCCAGCATCCTTGATTTTGCGGGCTATATCCCCGGCTGCTGTCATATTTTGAGTTGAAGCGGAAGGTTGTAGGCCGTACACCACGATAACGATCAACTTAGCGGCGTAATCTTCCGTAGCAATTCGTGCAACTTCATCTGTACTGGCCATCATAGCGGGTGCATCATAGATAACTACGCTATGGCCTTTCTGGCGTAAAAAAGTTGCAAAAAGCCCAGCAAATACCGGAGGCTCTATTGCCGAAAATTCATCGCCCAAACCCTGGTAAATCTGTTTCCTATCACCAGGATTTATAAGTAAGACATCTATGCTATCAGCCATCTACTCTTCCACATTATGCAGTATCTGAAACCTATTATTATCCGACTAGATCACTTTACACGATTGTGTCTTAATCAAACGTGACCCTAGCTTAAAAAAAAACATTTTTTTACCCCATTTCAGTTATTTTAGTCCTCTTCAGACTCAAATAATCGAATTAAATGGGTCACATCCTCCTGAGCATAGCCCTGAGAGGAGACCTGCCGAAACATTTCGGCGGCAAGTCCAGCCATGGGCAGAGGCGTGTTTGTTTCCCGGCCTAATTCACGTGCGTTATCAACATCCTTCAACATAGTATAAATGTGACCAAGCAGTGGTTTTACTTTACGCTCAGCAAATCTTGGTCCAAAAATTTGGAGCGGAAGTGAGTCGCCAAAGCCCCCGGCTAAAGCCTCATGCAATTTTGTAGCATCTACGCCGGATCGTTCTGCTAAGCTTATGGCTTCAGCTATCGTCACTAGGTTTGACGCTACAATGACTTGGTTGCAAAGCTTCGTTACCTGACCCGCACCAGTATGACCCATGTGGGTCATTCGATTGCATAGATTGCTCACTATTGGGCGAATCTGTTCAATTGCCTCCAATTTTCCGCCAGCCAGAATTGCAAGGCTCCCCTCTTCAGCACCCTTAACACCACCCGATACTGGCGCGTCAATCCAGCCCATTCCACATTCGGATTCCAGGCGCATCGAAAATGCCCGCGTAAGATCTGGTGGAATACTAGAAAAATCCACCAAAAGTTTTTTCTCACTGCCTGTTTTCACGACGCCCTTGTCGCCAAATACGACTTGCTCCACGGCATTCGCATCGGTGAGGCACATAAAGACGACTTCAGTTTCGATGGCAACGGCAGCCGGACTATCTGCTGCCGTTGCCCCATTCTCCAATAACGAGATGATTTTTTCAACGGTTCGGTTCCAGATGTAAATACTGTATCCGGCATCAAGTAGTCGTAAAGTCATAGGACTTCCCATGAGCCCGGTACCCAAAAATCCGAGCTTCGGCTTAGCTGTTAGCTTAACCTTAGACATAGTTTAGTTTTCTCTCTCCCACTGGACGTTTCCAATGTGTGTGACCGCACCCATGTTTGCTTGGCCAACATTTGATGCATACTTTTGCAAAGCACCCGCTAAACCAGAAACTACGGGTGGCGACCAATTTTTGCGACGTGCCTTTAATTCATTTTTTGTCAAATTCACGTTGATAGTGCCAGTCACTGCATCAATACGAATGATATCACCATCTTCAATCAACCCTATCGGTCCACCTACTGCCGCTTCCGGGCACGCATACCCAATGCACATACCTCGGGTAGCGCCAGAAAATCTTCCATCAGTTAAAAGCGCCACCTTCTCGCCCATACCTTGGCCATAAATGAGTGCAGTTACTCCAAGCATTTCACGCATACCCGGGCCACCCTTGGGTCCTTCATTGCGGATTACTATGACTGAGCCCGTTTTGTATTTCTTTTTACGGATTATATCCATGCACGCTTCTTCACTTTCAAATACAATCGCCGGACCCTCATGGTCGAGTTTCTTTAAGCCTGCAATTTTCAATAAAGCGCCGTCTGGACAAAGATTACCTTTCAAAACAATGAGCCCACCAGTTTGCGATAAAGCATTTTCAATTTGTTTGACTACGTTTCCGTCTGGTTCCAATACGTTAGACAGAGCTCCAGACAGGCTTCCACCATCAACTGTAAGGCAATCTCCATGAATAAGGCCAGCCCCTAAAAGTTCCTTTAAAATTACTGGAACACCGCCGATATCATAGACATCCTTCGCATGATAAACGCCGCCTGGGCGTAAATTTGCAATCAAAGGTGTCCTTTCAAAAACCTCAGCAACATTATCTAGTGTAAAGCGTATTCCTGCTTCATGTGCGATGGCAGGTAGGTGCAAAGCAGCATTTGTGGAGCCTCCAGTCGCAGCCACCACTGCCGCCGAATTTTCAAGGCTCTTCAGGGTTACTAGTTCCCGAGGTAAGGGACCTTCGTTATTAATGGCTTCCATTAAGATCTCACCAGCGGTACCAGCCGTCGTATTGTCGAGCTGCAAATG
>ENA-UPTF01002517-UPTF01002517.1-marine-metagenome-genome-assembly--contig:-NODE-2517-length-10582-cov-3.052166_pt1 | contig 10582 bp, 10 predicted proteins | sample MGYA00238166_ERZ767019 | MGnify/ENA primary metagenome ERZ767019 (study PRJEB28930, sample SAMN06266391) | marine metagenome | isolation source: Sea water from 250 m depth | place: Atlantic Ocean... | reverse complement strand
AAAGCGCTGGCAGCAGCGACTCCATGGCAGCATAGCAGTCTCCCCAGCAGCCAGGCGGTACGTAAATGCCACATTTCCTGGCGAATACGAGATCATACCGAATGGCATCGACTTTGATCACTTCTCAAGTAACGCCGCACCTTTCCCTCAGTACAATGACGGCAAGCTAAACATCCTATTCGTGGGACGATTAGAAAAACGAAAAGGACTCCGGTACCTCTTAGAGGCATACAGCAAACTGAAATGGGAGCAACCCAATATCCGGCTGATGGTCGTTGGACCTGGAGCCCCTGATAAAGAGTCTTACCGCATCATGAGTTCCCACAACCTACAGGACGTAGAATTCATCGGCCGGGTATCCTACGCTGACCTACCCCGCTACTATGCCAGCGCCGACATATTCTGCTCTCCTGCTACCGGAGCTGAAAGTTTTGGAATCGTCTTACTCGAAGCAATGGCTGCTGGGAAACCAGTGGTGGCGTCGGACATCGAAGGGTTCCGAGGACTCATGACAGATGGAGAGCAAGGCCTGCTTGTGCAGAAAAAAAGTAGTGACGCCCTGGCCGACGCTCTGGGCAAACTGGCTTTGAACCCGGAACTACGCTCCAAGTTAGGAACCCGAGGAAACAGGACGGCAGGAAACTACCGTTGGGAAGTGGTAGCCGGCCAAGTGGAGCAATACTACAAGATTTGTTTAAAGGCGGCTAACGATTCGACTAATGCGTATGCCAGGGCGAGAACAATTTAGATCAGCAGTACTTCAGTATGTAGAGATGCCTGGAGCAAAGTTCTTCAAGGCCATCAAGTTCACACCTAATGGCATCACCATATTGGGTTTCTTGGTAACTGTCATAGCCGCCTATCTAGTCGGCGCCGGTTGGTTGCTTGCAGGTGGTATCGTATTCCTACTCGGTGGAGGATTCGACCTTTTAGACGGCGCTCTAGCTAGACTGACCGGCACGGTCAGCCCTTTCGGTGCATTACTGGACTCTGTGTTTGATAGACTCAGTGAAGCTTCCCTGTTCGTAGGCCTAGGTGTATTCGCGATGCGCGATGACATGAGCGATGGCCGACAGGTGTTTTTCATCACGGTACTACTGCTAGCCCTAATTTTTTCTCAAGGTGTCAGCTATCTCCGTGCCCGAGGCGAAGGCCTAGGAGTATTTACCAAAGATGGCTTGATGACCCGGCCCGAACGGGTGGTACTGCTTGGCGTCGGTTTGATTGTCGGACAGATAGAATGGTTTCTATTGGGTATAGCTGTAGTCTCCTGTTTTACTCTGTTCCAGCGCATGTTCACTATCCGTTCCATACTGGACAAAACTGGATAACCCACTACTTCCCATGTAAACTGGTCTCTACGTAAAAACCTTTCCCTCTACCGTTATATCGAGACCACTCAGGGAGATTCTCAGATGACTCAGCAATCGCTGATTCAGAATCAACAAAAATCCCAGCTAAAAAGGACGTTCCGAAAAGACCTCAAGTCCGATGTCGAGATGCGTCTGTTTACCCAGCGGCCATCTCCTATAGCCGTACCGGGTAGAGATTGCAGGTATTGTGCGGAGACCCAACAAATGCTTGAAGAATTGGCGGAGTTGTCTCCCAAACTCCATCTAGATATCGTCGATATATTCTCCCAACCAGAGCTTGCCGAAGACGAAGACATTTCAAGGGTACCAGCCTTAGCACTAGGGCCGAAAGGCAAAGGCAAACTCAGATTCTTTGGAATACCAGGAGGGTATCAATTATCCGTCATCGTTGAGAATATAAAGACGATATCACGAGGCGTCAGTCCTTTGAGCATGGCCACACGAAAAGGATTGCGTAGCATAAATCAGCCGGTACATATCCAGGTGTTTGTGACCCCCACAGATACCGCGTGTCCACCAGTTGCCCGCCTAGCTCACGCTCTAGCGATAGAGAACACAAACATCACCGCAGACGTCATCGAAACCGAAGAGTTCCCTGCCCTAGTCCAGCAATACGGGATCCGCTCTGTCCCCATTACCATAATCAACGATCTTACCCAGATTTCAGGACTTACAAGCGAGCAGGAATTCGTAGATAAGGTACTCCAATGCGGAGTACGCAATGAAGCCGGTTCTGTGAAAGTTCAAGCTTAGGACCACCTTAAACTACGCGAGGAGATATAAGCGTGCCCAAAGAATTAAAGGGCGATATGAACGGCCAAGGCCTACAAATAGGAGTGGTCGTCGCCCGTTTCAACGAGATAATCACAAGTAAATTGCTGGACTCTGCTATTCAGACCCTCGAACGACATGGAGTCAGAGACGAAGACATAACCGTCGGGTGGGTCCCAGGGTCTTTCGAACTACCAGTAGTTGCTAAGACCATGGCAAAATCAGGGCGATACCACGCGGTAATCTGTCTCGGCGCTGTTATCCGGGGAGAGACGTCTCATTACGACATGGTCGCAGGCCAAGCCGCCAGCGGCATAGCTTCTATTGGACTCGAGACCGGCGTGCCGACAATTTTCGGCGTTCTGACCACAGAGAACATGGATCAGGCATTAAACCGGTCCGGCGGTAAGTCAGGCAATATGGGAGCCAACACCGCGGTCGCAGCTATTGAGACAGCCCGGATGGTCGAGGCCGCCAACACCGCCTAAAGTGCCTTCCGCTCGATGAGGACCAAAGACCCAAGGAGATGTCCGTGAAGATCGGTGTGACTATTCCAAACAATTGGGGAGTCCAAGACCCACAGCAGGTTTTAGAATTCGGACCACTAGCTGAAAACCTGGGATTCGACTCAATCTGGGTAATGGACCACCTATTCAACACGGGATATATCCGAGAGCGCCTGGAAGACAGACCCTACTACCATCCTATGTCTACTTTATCCTACTTAGCAGCAACCACATCCAAGGTGATATTGGGTACATCAGTATTAGTACTTCCGTACCACAATCCGGTTGAACTGGCTAAATACGTCGCCACCTTAGACCAGATATCCGGCGGGCGGGTAACTTTGGGTGTGGGAGTAGGAGCCATGACAGAAGAATTCGATGCCCTCGGGATCTCCATGCGCAACCGAGGCTCTCTGACAAACGAGTGCATCGACATGATGAAAGAACTCTGGTCCAGTAATCTGCCTAAATACCAGAGTAATCGTTGGGATTTTTCAGACCTTTACTTTTCACCTAAACCTCTCCAAAAGAGCATACCGATATGGGTAGGAGGCTCCAGTCCTGGCGCCATTAGGCGAACTGCATTACGCGGTGACGGCTGGCATCCTACCGGTCTGTCGGCTGAGGATTATGCTCTGACCAAACGCCAGATCATAGACATCGCAACCGCAGCCGGCCGAGATTCATCGAAGATGGAATGGTCCACCAGAGTTGAAGTGGAAGTCCATGGAAAGCCTTCAAGTGAACGCGCCTCGTCTCGTTCTACCCTCCCAGGTGATCACCCGGATATAGTGACAGCCGGTATAAAATCCTACGAGGAAGCAGGAGTTAAGCACATCGTGCTCGCGTTGAATTCAGGCGATGTCGACGCTTTAAAAAGGTTGATGGAGACAATCGCATCGGAAGTGATACCGGAGTTCAAGTAGTTCGCCAACTGACCCACATAGGGCTAAAAGGTTATGCCCTCCGTGGTGCCCTAGTTGCCAATAGCATGGCTATAGTGGCGAATCCTAATACCCCAAGAATCACAAATGCGTCTTTGTATGAACCTGTCACGTCGTAGATTATGCCTGAGAAAACAGCGCCGATGGCTTGGCCAAAAGATACAAGAGGCTCTGTTACGCCCCGGATAGCACTCAACGATTGTCGACCAAAATAGTTAGCGTAAGCTACTACTGGAACCACCAGTATCCCGCCCACAGCCATCCCAAAAATTGACGCTACCATCAATGCTTCGACGACCGTGTCTGCAATAGGAAACAAGACCAAAGCCACAGCCATCATCAAAGCAACGCCCGCATATGTGTAGCGTACTGGGACCTTATCCACCAACCAGCCCCAGAATAGACTGCCCGCTCCAGTGAATACTGCATTCATGCTTAGAGTCGCCGCCGAGATCCCGACACCTAATCCTTGGTCTAGGAAATAAGCTCCTTGGTGGATGTTAGTCCCGGACTGCAACAGGTAGAGAAATCCGGTCGCCAACGCCAACAACCATAATGTGGGCGTTCGCATTGCCTCCTTCAGGGTCCAATTCTGCTCGTCAACCGGTGACTCCGCGGGAGTTTCACCGTCTTGCTGAGTCGGCAAATCTCCATCAGGCAGAAGCCCTACGGACTCTGGACTTTGCCGAACAAGCATCGAGACTGGTCCTAAAGCTAGCACCCAAACCAGCACACCAAGTACGAGCCAGGCATCTTCCCAGCCACGATATTTAATAACAAGACCAGCAATAAACGGGAAAGCTATCATACCTAGGGAGTGGGAGACAAACAACATTCCGGTTGCCCGGCCTCGCCGTCTTACGAACCAACGGGACACAACGACCGAAGAACCGATGTTCATAGGGCTGGAGAATATGACTCTCCCTGTTCCGTAAGCCAAATAGAAAGCTAGAGGAACAGTAGCCCAGGCCAATGATACCGTGGATAACCCCATCACAAGCACGCTACCGGTAAGAATCACCCTAGCACCATATTTGTCCAGGGCCCATCCGACCAAAGGAGAAGCAATTGTGGCGGCCAGTCCTCCAACGCTAGCTGCTCCTGCGATAAGAGTTCGACTCCAGCCTAAGTCTTCAGACATTGGGAAAATAAAAACAGCCAAGGTCAAACTAGCGGCAGCATTTCGCACTACCATGGAACTGCCAGCAGCAAAGAGAACATTCCAACCGTAGAAATACGGTAGTCTATTTAGGAGTCGATACATCGAAAAATTGTTAGATTAAATAATATAAAAATACCGGACAAAAACACCGTAGCGGGTGACCAAACCTGCGCGGCGGTCGTCCACTAACGGCTAGTGTATAGGTTGAAAACACATCTCGGCAATCGAAACTCGATAGGGCGAACCCTATTGACCATATCAACATCGGTCATATTCGTCCTTTTCACTTTCTTGGCGTGTCAAGGACCTGCCGGCGAGGATGGAGCACAAGGCAAACATGGAAGCCAGGGCGAACGCGGCATACAGGGACCCGAGGGCAAGGCTGGTCCTCGCGGTTTTCCCGGATATGTCGGACCAAGAGGACCTGAAGGCCTGCCTGGCAAGCCACCACCAGATTTTGAAGATTTCATCGGCGATATGCGCGATGCAGTGGCCTTTATAAACATCATGTTCTCCCAGGGTTCAGGAGTGCGGATCTCACCCGGAGAGATAATAACCGCTGAGCATGTAGTCTCTGGATCAGACCGTGTAGAGGTGTCCATAGAGGGCGGAAGTTATCAATCTGCCACGGTCACTGGATTCGACATCAGCCGCGACCTAGCCCTCCTTACTCTAGACGAGCCTGTCCCTGGAACACACGTAGAACTGCCGGTTGCCAACAAGGTATTCGAGAATTTATCCCAACGCTCAGTGGAAGGCATTGGCTACGAGGTGGCCGTTATCGGGTTCGTTCCTGATATTTCGACCGTCACTCCACTTATCACGTTCGGGCGCATCGGTGCCCTATGGGATGTAGTACCGGGCAACTACTCCATAGGTCAAGTAGATGCGGCAGCCACGAATGGCATGAGCGGAGGCGGTGTTTTCAACAAATACGGTGAGTTCCTAGGAATGCTGATTACTTCATCCAACTTCGACGGGAACATACGGTACGTCAGGTTTGAAGAAATCCGAGAAGTGCTTAACGAACTTAGAAGTGGGAAAAAACAGTAGCCCAAGATCCCCTTCTTGTTGCTCTGAGTTTAGATTGGCACCTAGCCAACCATGTTTAACAGACATATTTAATCGCCAGTCGAACATCCCCCATAGCTAAGTACTATTCGTTGTTAGCCGATCTTCGGCGACCCGAAGATCTTTGAACGAATCCACACTTTGCCAAAACTGGCTAGACTTCACCGCGGCGAGTCTTCCAACAGTAGCTAATTTAGGGAAAGTCGATGTCTCATGGTCTCCCAAATCCGGAAGCTCATCAACGATCGACCGTTCAAACACGTAGACTCCAGCGTTTATCCAGTGATCCATCTCTACTTTTTCGCGGAAGCCGGTTATAGTGTCTGACAAGTCAATGTCTACCAATCCATAAGGGCTAACCATGGGAACTACCATGATGGTAGCCAAATGCGCCGGGTTGGTCAATTTGCGATTCCGATGAAACGATATCAGTTGACCTAAGGGCTCTTCTGAGATTACGTCGCCGTTCAGTACAGCGACCATGTCTTCAGCAACGGGCACACTGGTAAACCCGGCTTTGATGGCGCCGCCCCGTCCTAAAGGAGAATCCTCCACGCTGTAATGGGTGTTTATTCCAAAACCATTGCCGTCTCGGAAGTGGTTTTGAATGACGTCCGATCGGTAGCCGGACAGAAACACAACATCTGTAACACCGCCGGCTTTTAGCCACTCAATTTGGTGTTCTAAAATGGGTTTCCCACATACCGGAACCATAGGCTTGGGCAAGGTGTCGGTGAGCGGCCTGAGTCTTTCGCCTTTTCCCCCAGCCAGAATCAACGCATACACAGTCTTTTAGACCTCATGAGTTAAGACGTAATTCTGAAAATTTGGCAGCCCCGCCTGGGTTCGAACCAGAGATTTCAGCTTCAAAGGCTGACGTGTTACCGCTACACTACGGGGCTACATAAAAGGATTGAGTATTTAAAAAACCTCGTCGTCCATTCTGAAGTCAGGACACAAGGCAGTCAAGACCGAATAGTGCTCTCGCCTCGTAATGCTATAATCCCATCTACGATGAAAAAGCTGCGTATTTCATTTCTACATATCGCTCCAGTAACCAACGATGTCGACCACAACCGCAAGTTGGTTGAGCGAGGCGTCAAGACGGCTGCTGTGCAAGGGGCGCAGTGGGTAGTGACCCCTGAATTGTGCATCCCTGGGTACCTGTTCATGAAATCGATCGGAACCGATTGGATCTTACCCCAACCCGACCCCTGGATGAATGAATTCCTCAAACTGGTCAAACAACAAGGGCTTACAGTCTTTCTATCCCATCCCGAACGAGATCCAGCCACCGATAAGATGTACAACACTGTGTTCGTTATAAACTCCGATGGCGAAATCATCGGTAAGCACCGCAAGGTAAAAGCCCTCGGCGGAGCTGAGTCATGGTCCACTAGCGGCTGGAAAATTGACCCCATCGAATGCGACGGAATAAAAACTGGAATTCTGATTTGCGCCGACGCATATAAGAACGAGGTCGCGCAAGTCTTCAAGGACAAAGGCGCCCAGTTGTTCGTATCTCCCGTGTCCTGGGGACCAGGACACTGCGGACCCGACGGAGAATGGGAGGCACGTTCAGCTGACACCGGGCTGCCCATGATGGTCTGCAACCGATCTGGAAATGAGGAAGGCGAACTCGACTATAGTCTTGCTGAAAGCGTAGTCGCTCAAAATGGGAAGCGCATCCTAGAAGCTACATCGGACCGATCAGTCGTTTTGTCATTTGATTGGGATGTGGACAACATGATCGCGATTTCAAATGACTTCGAACGGGTTTACCTCTAACTCTCATAAACGGTCTCTCCGCCGACGATGGTCCTTTCCACCTGAATATCTTTGATTCCCAACGGGTCAACCTTTGTCGGGTCACTAGCCAGCACCACCAAATCAGCCAGTTTTCCAACTTCTATGGAGCCTTTGATGTTCTCTTCAAATGAAGCGTATGCCCCATTCAATGTGTATAGCCTTAGAGCTTCTTCAATCGACACCTTTTGATTGATACCCCATTCCTTACCAGTACTGTCGGTTCTAGTGACGCAACTCTGGATTCCCAATAAAGGCTCGAATGGGCCTGGTGGGTAGTCCGTAGCTCCGGTGGAAACCACTCCGGCGTCAATGAACGACCGCTGAGCGAACATCCATTCAAGTCGGTGCTCTCCGTAATAGCGCATCTTCTCACCGTGATGATAGACGTAGGTACAAAACGGAGTGGCAATCACACCCAATGCTTTCATTCGCGCCAGAAGTTCCGGGTTAACTAGAGTGCAATGCTCTATTCTATGCCGGGTGTCTGACCGAGGATGAGCTTTCTGAGCTTTTTCGTAAGCTGTAAGGACCATATCTATAGTCAGGTCACCGTTAGCATGGATGCACACCTGGAACCCAGCCCGGTGCATATCCATAACACGCTGTTCGATTTCGTCTTGCTCCATAGCCAGAATACCGTGGTCGCACATCGAACCCTCATAAGGTTCCGACAAGTATGCCGTCCGAGTTGCGATGGCACCATCAGCAACCATCTTGATACCTCCTATCCGGAGCATATCATCACCTAGACCTGACTTGATCCCTGCGTCACGAAGAGCTGGAAACTGCGGATACCACATCAGTGCGTATACCCGAAGGCTCAACTCTCCATCAGCTTTGCCGTCTTGGTAAGTCTGAAACTCCTCAGCTGTCACTCTGGCGTCATGAACGCTCGTAAGACCCACTCGGTTGAGCATATCGCAAATCGTTTTGAGGCCTTCTCGTCGTGTTTCCTCAGTCTCTACTGGTATGAGTCCAAACCTTACATGGTCAATTGCACGCTCGAAGACCATACCATTCAGCCGGCCAGTATCTGGGTCTCGACCGAGCCTGCCTCCCGGCGGATCCGGAGTTTCGTCGTTATATCCTGCGGCCTCGAGACCCGCAGTGTTCATGTAAAACACATGCCCGGCTCTATGAGCCACTAGAATAGGGTGGTCTTTAGTTACCGCATCCAAGTCTTCTCGATACAAATGCCGCCCTTCATTCAACAGTGTCCGATCAGTCTTGGTATCGTCAAACTTAAATCCTTGCACCCATCCCCCGGCAGGCGTCTTTTCTGCTCGCTCCCTCAGACCAGCCTGCACCTGCTTAAGAGTAGGAACGTCGCAGTCAGCGGCCATCACGTGGCGTACTCCGCTGTTCAACACGTGTATGTGGCCGTCTATAAAGCCAGGCAGCACAGTTTTCCCAAACGCGTCCACTACTTGAGTACCGGGTCCGATCAAGCCTTCGACATCTTCGTTGCTACCGACTCCTATGAAACGTCCATGAGCGATAGCCAATGATTGGGCCCTGGGTTTACGAGTGTTCATAGTCATGATGTTGGCATTTTTGACGATGGCCTCAGCTTTGCCATTAATAGTGGTCATATCAACTCCTGGAGACACAGTTGTGCTTGAACGTTATTGTATGGTTTACCATCATCAGCCGAACAAGGGCCTCAAAATCCATATAAATTAAACATTGTTGTGCTTTGGATTGACGGTACTCCCGATTCTAGTATCCGAAATGGAATTCACAGGTACTATCTCTCTGAGACACGGCTTATAGCTTCTCAAATCAACTTTTTTGGCTTGGTCTTCGATGGAATCTCGGGTTAAATCATGTCAGCGAAAAATCCATTTTTATACTGGTTAGTTCCTGTAGGAACCCAAGTACCGCTGAAGTATCAACATAGCAGCCGTCTCATCTACCGACGCCCGATCTCTGGAAGGCTGAACTCCGTATTCCCGTAACAACCCCTCAGCTTCAACGCTCGTAAAGCGTTCGTCCATTTCATAGATGTCCAGACCCGTTTCTTTCCTCAGAGCACGTATGAAGCCTCGGGCCAATTTCGCAGAATCACCGGCCTTGCCATTGACCATATAGGGAATACCAACGACTATGCCTTCCGCCCCGTAGGTATCCGCAGAAGAGATCACTTGCTGAACATCCTGTACAAGTTTGGTGCGTACGATATGACCAGCTGGTAACGCCATACCATCAGGACCACTAACAGCCAAACCAATACGAACTTCACCAAGGTCAAGCGCGATCAGCTTTGGATCTCGTGGCATCGGCAGTTTAGGAGAGACCTTGGCGCACTAAAACTGGCACGCCTTCCAGAGCTTCAGCAACTTTTCCAGGCTGCTTGCCACCGGCCTGTGCCATCTCTGGTCGCCCTCCGCCACCACCGCCCATAACCTTTGCGGTATCCCGAGCTATGTTGCCAGCATGAAGTCCTCGTTCCACAAGGTCCGATGTAACCATCGTGACTAAGATAGGATTGTCATCGACAACCGCCGCTAATGCCAGTACCACGCTCCCCAACTTATCTTTAAGAAAATCGCCCATCTCCCGCATACCATCGGCACTGGCGGCTGAAGTCAAACCAACTATCAACTTCACACCATCAATATCTTGAATTTCTTCTAGCAGAGCTTCGGCCTCGCCACGTAAAGACGTCTTCTGGAACCCTTCCAATTGCTTCTTGAGTTCTTCGTTTTCCTGCATGAAGCTGTCGAGGCGCGATTCAAGGTCTAGAACTGAGGTCTGAAGCTTCTGTGATATCGCCTCTAGGCGGTTATTCTGATGAACAAATAGTTCTTCAGCTGCGCGCCCGGTCACTGCCTCAATACGACGCATACCCCCACCAATACTCGATTCGCCTAGTACCATCAAGGTACCAACCTGTCCTGTATTGGAAACGTGTGTACCACCACAGACCTCCACACTAAACGGAGC
>ENA-UPTF01002514-UPTF01002514.1-marine-metagenome-genome-assembly--contig:-NODE-2514-length-10584-cov-21.842867_pt1 | contig 10584 bp, 8 predicted proteins | sample MGYA00238166_ERZ767019 | MGnify/ENA primary metagenome ERZ767019 (study PRJEB28930, sample SAMN06266391) | marine metagenome | isolation source: Sea water from 250 m depth | place: Atlantic Ocean... | reverse complement strand
CAAAATTAGATTACGATGTCAGAGATAAAATTACTGCGAGTCTGATTCCAAGATTCTCAGCGATGATAATCATTGCTCTAGGAATTTTGATCATTACAGGTCCAACTCTATTATGGTTCTTAGATAGTAACGTTGATTCCCTAACAGGTTCAACTTATGGAAAATTAATTCTCGCTAAAATTGCAATAGCATCTACTATGATTGCGTTTGGTGCATTCTATCAAATTAGGTTTGTAACACGGGCTAAAAACGATCTGAAATCAAGTGGTGTCTATAAAAAATTGCAAAAACCGCTAAGATTGGAGGCTGGTCTTGGAATTGCTCTTCTTGCTGTTGTTGCACTTTTGGTAAATTCATCATTACCAGCAGGGGAAGTACAAACTGCTGATGCATTACAATCAAACTATGGATTTGATGGAACATTATTTTCTGAAAATGCAAAATTTGATGTTAACGTCGTACCAGTAGGAATTGGTCCAAACAAGATTATCGTAACGGTTTCGTCATTTGACGATGAACCGCTTACTGATATCTCTGGTCTTAAAGTCAAAATTTCTAATCCTCAGAAAAATATTGCACCTATTGTGGCTGAAGTAACAGAAACAGTAATTGGTGGTGACCAACCAACAACAAAATTTACTGCTGAAACATCATTTGGATTTGGTGGTGTTTGGCAGATTGAGTTAGAAGCCCAAAGAACTGAGAATGCAAACGAGAGTGTGCTTTTTGATGTGCTGATTAAACCATCAATTGATGATATTCGTACTGATATTACAGAATATGATTTGCCAGCAGATGACACTGCTCCACTATATCCAGTTTATGATGGAAAAAATATCTGGATTTCAGATGCACAGCAACCACGACTCTGGAAATTTTCAATTGAGGATGAACAATTCACTCCATACACATTCAATGGTGTAACTACAATTTTCATGGATATTGACAAGGATGGAAAGATTTGGTTTACTGATACGCCAAACTCCAAGGTTGGAAACTTTGATCCAAAGACAGAACAGTTTGAAATAATTGATCTTCCACAGTTTACGCTAGGAAGTGCATTTATTCAAAAATCAATCCCTACATCAATTGCAGTTGATCATGATAACGATGTCTGGATTGCTGTTATTGATAAAAGCATATTGTTAGAATATGATCAAACAACCAAAAAGTTTCGTCTTTACAATACATTAACTGAAGAAGCTGGACCAACTGCAATAGAGATTGATTCTTCCAATAATGTTTGGTTTGCTGAATCACTAATAGGAAATCTTGGAAAAATTGATGGAGTAACCGGACAAGTCACAGAGTTTACGCCTGATGATGGACCACTTGCAGAGCCATTTGCCTTGATGATTGATAAGGATGAAAACATTTGGGTTGCTGAACACATTGGTCCTGCAATAACAAAATTTAATCCAATCTTAGAAAGTTTTGATAAAGTAAAGATTGCAAATCCTGAATCACTACCATTTGGAATGGTACTAGACAAGTACGATAATCTTTGGGCTGCACAACATGTTGTTGATGGTCTTATAATGTATGATCCTTACAACAATAGAATTACCGAAGTAGCCATACCAACTGAAGGATCATTTACACAATTTGTGATAGCTGACGACAATGGTGATGTTTGGTTTGTTGAGCAACGCGGTGCAAAACTAGGCAAAGTCTCAATCAGTGCTGTACCAGGTCAACCAACAATAATCGAAGAAGAATCTACATTTGAGATAAAATATGTTGAAATAGTTGCACCAATAATAGCAGTAGGAATTATTGCAACATCATTATTTTATGTTAAAAGTATACGTGACAAAAGAAAGATTGATGATGTAATCTCGAATGAAACTTCAGGTAAGTAGAATAATGGTCTAACCTGTTGTAGCACATGAAGTCCGTTTTTCTAATAATTCTAACTTTAGTTGTAGTTGCTTCAGTTGGAACTGCATATGGTCACGGAATAGGAATTGAATCATCAGATGGCATTTCTAATTACAGAGAAATTAAATTAACGGTTGAATTGTTGCCTTTTGATTTTTATAAATCTGATCAAAAAATTATAAAGATTAATGCTTATGATCAAACTAACAGAGAACCATTAACTAACACTAGTTTCAATATTGAGATTAGTAAGGACAATAGTATTTTGTTAAATGATTCGTTTTTTGCTGAAGACGGAATTTTGATTATTGATGAAAACACAACTGGTCAAATTTTTGATAATGGTGGAATCTTTACATTCAGAATAATAATTAACGCAGAAGATGAATTTGGAACGATAAATGATCTGGAGCTTGAGGCACAAGTTAGCGTGACTGAAGTAACATATCACACACAAACAACTCAAGTGGAACCCATGGAATTTAGGGTAAAATCATACTATGATAATATAGCAGGATTCGAATATAATACAAATCAAAAAACTGCAACTATTATAATTCCATTTGATTTTGCAGAGAAAAACATCTCACACACGAATGTTGTTCATGCGGAGGTAATGTTTCCAAAAGACTTTATTGAATTTTTAGCACCACACTATTTTGGAACAGCGAATGGAATTGATCTCTTCAAGGCATCTGTATTTGTAGATGATTATTCGGAAGAAGAAAATAGAATTGTGCATTTTATCTTGCTAAAGGATCATCTAAGACATCTTAAGACACAATTAACAAAGATCGATTCTGAACTCCCAGAGTATTTAGAATTAACACTCACAAGAGGTGAGGAACTTCAGTTTCCATTAAAAACATTAACGTTGAGTGAAGAGTTTCGAGTTGATTTATCATGGGATCCAAAAGAAATCAAACCAAACGTTCCTGTCAAATTCATCTATACATTTCGTAATCCTGTAGATCAAGGACCTATCAGAAATTCAGACTACACATTTACATTATTACAAAATGGGCAAGAAATTTTCTCAAGATCAGCTAATGCAAAGATTGGAGCAGATTATTCCGAATATACATTTTCAGAAGAGCAAACTGGTTTGACAGTTGCACGCTTTTCAAACATTTCAGGAAGTGGGCAAGAAACTGAATTTGCATTTGTAATTGGTGATAAAAAACCGGCATCCTCTATTCCAGCTTGGATAAAAAACAATGCTGGATGGTGGGCTGATGGACAGATTCCAGATTCTGCGTTTGTGCAAGGAATTCAGTTCTTGATCAAGGAGGGAGTTATGATAATACCCGAAACAGAGACATCTGAATCTTCAGACTCGCAAGGAATTCCAGATTGGATAAAAAACAATGCTGGATGGTGGGCTGATGGACAGATTAATGATGATACTTTCGTACAAGGAATTCAGTTCTTGATAAAAGCTGGAATTATTGTAATTAATGATAATTAAAAAAATTATTCAAATTCAGAAACATATGTAGGAATATCACTATCTAGATGTGATTCTTTACACGTACATTGCTCTGATGATTCTCCACAATCAAAACAAACCAACAGATTTCCTCTTTTGTAGTCATATAGTGCCATTTTGATTCAGTATGCATTACTATCAGAATTAGTATTTAATGGTGATTTTGAGTGTAGGTTTTCTTGAACTGTTTAGAATCCATCTTTGTTTAAGATTAGACCCAATATAGCAGCACGTGTAAACTTTCCATATTCTGCTTGTTCAAAGTATCGTGCTTGTTGCATAGAGTCAACATCTGTTGAAATCTCATCTATACGTGGAAGTGGATGTAAAATTATTGCATCATCTTTCATCTTCTTTACAACATCATGTCCTATAACATAACTTCCTTTAACTTTGACATATTCCTCTTCATCAGGAAATCTTTCTTTTTGTACTCGCGTTACATAAAGAACATCAATGTCGTCAATGTACTCATCAAGACTTTCAGATTCTGTGTATGATAATTCTTTCTTGATATCATATGTAGAATCAGTGCGAATTTTTAATGATTCAGGGGATATTAGATGTACATCAACATCATAATTTCTTAGTCCGTATAACAGAGAGTAAATTGTTCTACCATACTTCAAGTCACCAACAATTCCAATCTTTAATCCATCAATTTTTTTTAATTCTTTTTTAATCGTAAACAAATCTTGTATTGCCTGTGTTGGATGCTCTTCCGTTCCACTACCAGCATTAATCAATGGTTTTTCTGAAATTTCAGCAGCAAATCTGCTTGAACCATCTAATGTGTGTCGTAAAACTAGTGCATCAGTATATCCGGACATTATTTTTACAGTATCTGCTAAACTTTCGCCTTTTTGGATCGAGGAAGATTGTACATCTGCAATTCCAAATGATGTTCCACCAATTAATGCCATTGCTGATTGAAAACTTAATCGTGTTCTAGTACTTGGCTCGAAAAATAAATATCCTAAAGCTTTACCTCTAGCAATCTCTCTCCTTTCTGATGAATCCATCTCAATAATCTTATTTGTTGAATCATAGATTGACTCAAGATTTTCTTTGGTTAAATCACGTATGGATATGATGTCTTTATTGAAAAATTCGTTCATCCTTTGAACATTTTATAGAGGCAGATATACAAACCATACTATGGAGCAATCGGACCTACTAGTCAGGCGTATTCGTGATGGAACTGTGATTGACCATATTAACGAAGGAAAAGGTCTCAAAGTCCTAGAGGCGTTAGGCATTGATGGTACTAGTGGTAATGTAATTACAATTGCACTTAACATGCCTAGTGGCAAATTAAACAAGAAAGATATGATAAAAGTTGAGGGTCGATTTCTAGAAGACGATGATACAAACAAACTGGCAGTTATTGCACCTGCATCAACTGTTAATATTATCAAAGACTACAAATTGGTTGAAAAACGTCGTGTGGCGCTCCCAAATGAGATAGACCGGATTTTCAGGTGTTCTAATCCTGATTGTATATCAAACAGTGCTGAACGTATGGATTCGATCATGGATGTAATCGATAAGGAACATTTGGTTCTAAAATGCAGATATTGTAATAGAATCTTAGATACAAACGAACTTAATTATTCCAAATCCTAAACGCAGGCCTAGTTTCATACTTTTTGTATAGATTATTTTTTCTTGTTAGATTTCTTTTTCTTTTCAGCTATAGGCTCTGCTTCAGATTTGTACTGATTCTCAGTGAATCTTCGCAATGAACCAAATGGATTGAATGCCCTACCGTTACCACGATAAAACTTGGAAAAATATTCAACATAGACCAGTCTTGCTCCCTGAATTCCTGGTTCAAATACTCCAATGATAATGTTGAACAAATGTCCTATGAATAATATCATTGTACCAAGAATAACTAATGGAATTCCTATGTTAATTGACTTTAAGAAAACGTAATCAATTGTGTGAGCAAGTATAACAGATGCTAGTAAAATACCAATCAGTCTTGTGTAAGAAAGTATATGGCTGATGATTGTTGCTACTTCCATTAATGCCATGACTTTCATAGGTCCTTTACTTTTATCAAACACAACCATCAATGCAATTCCTCCAAAAATTAATCCATAGTACATGTATGCTATTGGATTAACTTCAACCAGTTTAGCCCATGTCGGGTTGATAGCGTCACCAGATATTAGGGCTAGTCCAAGAAGAACTATTCCCCAACCAACCATCAACCAACCAACTTTGACTAATGCCTCTTTCTTTTCACCCTCTCTCATACAATCTATTACACCTAAAATCAAGCCAAATGATACAAATCCAATTCCAATGTATCCTGCATAAAGCAAGAGTGTTCCTGCATTATGAATTGGATCAAGAAATGCCTGTGAAGGTCGGTTTAAGACTTCACCGGGCTCTGGAAGTCCAGTAACTCCAGCACTGGCAAGAACATCAAACAGGTAGCCATTGAGGTGAAATCCAAAATGTAAATCAAAGATAAATCCTAAAACTATTCCAACAACACAGCCAGGAATCATTGCTTTTGATAGCTTTACCATCTGTCGTTTTTTCAATATCAACATCGCAAAACTACGCAGTTGCCTTGGCATTATGTTTAGATTACGTTTTCCTTTTTCAACTCGTCTGATAACCCATAGACAAACAAGCAAGATAACTATACAATATCCCGTATCACCGATCATTAATCCATAAAAGATTGGGAAGATGAGAGCAAAAACCATGGTAGGATCAAACTCCTTGCTTTGTGGTAAGGAATAGAATCGAATGAATGCCTCAAATAATCTAAATCGAGGTGGATTACTCATCAATGTTGGTGCTTTCTCTTTTTCCTTAGTTTCTAGTTCATAGATTGTTGTACTGTCTGTAAATTTTTCCAAGGTAGACTCAACTTGACCAAGTTTTGATTTTGGAATCCATCCTTCCATTGCAAAGGCATCTTTCGTAACACCAAGATTAGAAATTACTTCAAGTTTTTTATTCTCTATCTGTAATTGTTCCTCAACTTCAACTAAATCTGCAAAGTGTTTTTCTGAAATCTGGTTTAGTCCATTATTGATCTGTTCAAGTCGTTGATTTTGTGTTTGTAAATTACTTTTTTGATTTGTGATAATTTCATTTGGTTTTCCACTTATACTGGGTACCGCTTCTATCTTGACATTATGTAATTGTATAATGTTGGCAAACTTATCAGGTGAAATAGTAGGGAATACTACTAGAATTAGATGTGTTAGTTCCTTTTCTGCTTTAGTGTAAAGCATGATATCTTTATGGTGTTCATCAATTACTTTCTTAAATTCCTCAAATTTATCGGATGGAATTCTACCAAAATAGGAAGTTGCAGAGGAAAGTTGAAGAATCTTCAGGTCTTCTGGGAAGAAGCTAAACTCTTCAACAAGTTTTAGGTTGTTCTCAGTCTCCTGAATTTCAGTTAGAAGTGCTTCCTTTTCCTTCTCAAGGCTCGCAACCTGCTCATCTACATCAATTGATCTGGCAGTTTGTAACAGATCATCGATAGAATCAAAACGCTTTCTAACAGTTACAGGTATGCTAGGTAGCACAGTCATTAATGCTTTAACACGTAATAATTCGTCAGATACCTGTCTTGTTAGCTCATTATCACGCTCGTTCTTTAAAATTGCAGAGACATCTTTTGATAATGGTTCTAATTGTAAAATTTCCATATCATGCAAAATAGAAACTGTAGTTTGTTGATTTTTTCGTAAACCCATAATAGCTATCTTAGCCATTTTAACAGGTTTGAACATTCTACTCTACTCCTTTTAGTAAAATATTGATAATATCTTGTGCTTGCTGTGCCGTAATTTGTGATGTTATGTCTTTAGATTTTGTTTTTGCTTCTTCAATCGTCTTTTGTGTTTCAGCATTGGCTTTCTTTGTAGCTTTTTCTACATTTGAATCAACTAGTTTTTCACCCTCAGATTTTGCTGCTGCTATTGCTTTTTCTAATTCTGAGTCTAATTGAATGATTTGATCCTCAATCTTACTTTTGTAGCTATCAATTTCTTTTTGAGCGTCGTCTTCTACTTGTTTGATCTTCTTCAACGAATTAATGTATTGATCTTGTGACGCTGACATGTTATGCACCCAAAAACTCCTTACTCAAATACAATATAGCAGCAATAGCTATGAAGATATTTCCCATCATCATTGCGCGTTTAATATAATAAAATTTTTTTTGCTGAGAATTTTTAAAATTAATTTGCAATTACTTCTACCTCCTTATTCTCTTCTCTTTCATTCATCTTTCGTTTTACGGTCTTTAACATAGCAAACGTATCACGCTCCATCTCTTCAAGCCTGAATGTGATAAATTTGACAGCTGACTCTAATCTTGGAATAAAGACGTTTTCAATTGCGTTAGCTTTTCGTTTTGTCTTGTCAATCTCATAAAGTAATTTTCGCAATGTTGTTTCTTTTTCAGCAACGTCTAGAACAATTTTATGCACTTCTTGGAATGCTTTCATTGCTTCACTTATGGAAACAGGAATTTCTAATAAATAATCTGTAAGAGCCTCTTCCCTTCGTCCTCCTTCTAATCTTGGAATCTTTACTCCCATGACATTCTTTGGTGTAATCAATAATTTTTTTAGTTGTGGGATCTTCATTGCTTCATTTTCCAATCTCATCTCACCGTCAATCATCTCTGCCATCCTAATGCTTTGATAACCCTTGACTAGTTCTGCATTTAGTTCTCCCCGTAATCGAGATGATGCTTTGCTAATACTAAAAAATTCAAGAATTAACGCTTGGCGTTTTAGTTTTAACAGCTTAAGTCCTTTTTGTGCAATCTTAATTCGTTTTTTTGTACGTAAGTATTCAAGACGAGTTGGACGGATATCAGCGTTAGATGGCAATTCAAATCACCTATTCAGATTTGTCTGTATCACCGGTGTTAATCTTCTTTCCATATTTAGCAATAAATTCTGGTTTGATACGTGTAAGTTCAGTCTCTGAAAGTCCTGCTAATAGTTCCCAACCAAGTGAAAGTGTTTGTTCAATAGAACGGTTCTCGTTAGGTCCCTGATGAACAAATTTTTTCTCAAAGTTGTTTGCAACACCAAGGAATTTTCTATCAAGATCACTTAATGCGCCTTCACCTACAATAGCAGCAAGTGCTCTTGCATCTTTACCTTGTGCATAAGCAGCATAAAGTTGATCTGCAAGTTGTCTATGATCTTCTCTTGTTCTTCCTTCACCAATTCCTTGGTTCATTAAACGTGACAGGCTTGTTAGGACATCAACAGGTGGTTGAACATTTGCTCTGTGTAATTCTCGATTCATTACAATCTGACCCTCAGTGATGTAACCAGTAAGATCAGGAATTGGATGTGTAATATCGTCAGCAGGCATTGTAAGAATTGGTAGTTGTGTTACCGAACCTTTCCTTCCCTTAATTTTTCCTGCCCGCTCGTAGATTGAAGCCAAATCTGTGTACAAATAACCTGGATAACCTCTTCTTCCTGGAACCTCTTCACGTGCTGCAGAAATTTCTCTTAATGCTTCACAATAGTTTGTCATATCAGTCATAATAACTAAGACGTGTTGTTCGCGTTCATATGCAAGAAATTCTGCTGTGGTTAATGCAAGTCTGGGAGTAAGTATACGTTCCATTGAAGGATCAGAAGATAAGTTAAGGAATAATGCAGTTCTTTCAAGTGAACCACTCTCTTCAAATTGTTTAATGAAAAAGTTTGCCTCCTCACTTGTAATTCCAATTGCTGCAAAGACAACAGAAAAGTTTTCTTCCGTGCCAAGAACTTGTGCCTGTCTTGCAATTTGTGATGCAAGTTGATTATGTGGTAAACCGGATGCTGAGAAGATTGGTAGTTTCTGACCCCTTACCAATGTGTTCATTCCGTCAATGTTTGACATTCCTGTTTGAATGAATTCCGATGGTTCTTCTCTGGAATATGGATTAATGCTGGAACCTACTAGATCAAATTTTTCTTTTGATACAATCTTTGGTCCATTATCTTTTGGATTTCCCAGTCCGTCAAACACTCTTCCGAGCATTTCATCAGACACTGATAATGTCGCTGTTTCACCAAGGAATGTTGTTGAAGTACCAGTAGTGTTAAGACCTAAAGTTTGACCGAAGACCTGGACTACAGCAAGACCTTGACTTGTATCTAACACTTGTCCCTGTCGTCTTTCTCCATTTTCTAATTTTATCTCAACCATTTCACCATAAGATGCATTATCAACTCCCTTGACAAAAATCAATGGACCAGCAACTTTGTCTAGTGATTTGTATGATACGTTTGACATTAGTTAGAACTCTCCTTTGAAAGTGTATCAAATTCTTGTTTCATCTTACTGTTAATGTCGTTTAGTAGTTTTTCTAATTCTTCTTCCTTCGTCCATTTCATTTTTGGTATCATTCCTCTTGATTCAAGTGCACCTACTTTGGCAGATGTAGATCCCTTCTTTATTACATCGGCCTCTTTCTTACCAAATTCTAAAATGGTAGACAACATCTTGTGTTGTTTTTGTATCGATGTGTAAGTATCAACTTCATCAAATGCACTCTGTTGTAGATAATCCTCACGGATTGAACGTGCTGTGTCCAAGATTCCTTTTTCTGGTTCTGGTAATGCATCGTATCCTACAAGTTGTACAATCTCTTGTAATTCTGATTCTTTCTGTAAAATTTCTAGTGCTTCTTTTCTTAACTCAATCCAATCTTTTGAAACGTTAGATTTGTACCAATCTGCCATGTCATCCATGTATAAGGAATAACTTGTCAGCCAATTGATTGATGGGAAGTGTCTTCTATTTGCTAAGTTTGCGTCAAGACCCCAGAACACACGAGTTACTCTAAGTGTGTTTTGTGAAACTGGTTCTGAAAAGTCTCCACCAGGTGGAGAGACTGCGCCTACTAATGATAATGAACCTTGTCGTTCTTCGGGTGAGACGACAATACTTCGTCCACCTCTTTCATAAAACTCTGCTAATCTTCTTCCGAGATATGCTGGATATCCTTCTTCACCAGGCATCTCTTCCAGTCTTCCTGAAATTTCTCTTAATGCTTCTGCCCATCTTGAAGTGCTGTCAGCCATAAGTGCCACACCATATCCCATGTCACGATAATATTCACCCATTGTAATTCCCGTATAGATACTTGCTTCACGTGCAGCTACTGGCATGTTTGAAGTGTTTGCTACTAGAATAGTTCGTTCCATTAAAGG
>ENA-UPTF01002513-UPTF01002513.1-marine-metagenome-genome-assembly--contig:-NODE-2513-length-10586-cov-2.510610_pt1 | contig 10586 bp, 9 predicted proteins | sample MGYA00238166_ERZ767019 | MGnify/ENA primary metagenome ERZ767019 (study PRJEB28930, sample SAMN06266391) | marine metagenome | isolation source: Sea water from 250 m depth | place: Atlantic Ocean | study... | reverse complement strand
TGCCGGTCCTAGATTCCGGGGAAAGTGGGGTTCGAGATTGTCCGGATATTTAGGTGCCAACTGCCCGCCCAGCTCATTCTGCTGCTCGAATGGCCAGGCCCAAAAGGTCGAAGATCCAGGAACTATTGGCGAGCCTGCGGAATTCACGACCGCTATCGCACCCACCATATAGTCGTTTTGCGGGTCAGACAATGAAGCGCTCCCCGCGCCACCCTTGAGCTCGCCAGCAATCGCACCGGAGCCAGCGCCAGCATTCCCCAGCAGAAACCGCTGGCTGCTTTGCTCGCAGGCAATTCGGCCAAGTTCTCGGTAATCTACGATCGGTTGAGTAGCATCTGTACTGTTTGCGAACAAATCAAAAATAACGGCGCACGGCACAATTGGAATGTGGGTTTTCCCCACTGCAAAACCAGATCCACGTTCGAACAACCAGCGTTGTACGCCTGCTGCAGAGTCAAGTCCAAAAGCGGAACCCCCGGAAAAGACCACGGCGTGACAGACATCGACACTGTTTCCTGCCGTAAAAACATCGGTTTCTCGGGTACCTGGTGCGCCGCCTCGTTGATCAATGGCAGTGATCGCAGGACGTTCTGGAATCAACACTGTAACGCCAGTCAGTTGGTTGGCCGCTTCGGCGTGCCCAACGGCAAGGCCGCCAACATCGGTGATGAGATTCAAGGGGCCTGGTGTGGGGGTCATACTGGAGCGTGGTGCAAGATAGATCCATTTAGGACCAATGATTCCCAAAGATTGTTTCTTCATATTTCAACGTAGCACGACCTCAGTGTAGGCGTCCAGCCATACTAATAGGAGGGTCGTGAATGGTGCTATAGTGGATAGGTCGACTGTCTTAATATTGACTGCGAAATGTTCAGTACGACTAGATTTTGAGTTACCGTTAATAAGGTGTTCGATCGAATGAACGTATTTGACACGGAGGATGAGCAGATGAAGAAGAAGTTATTGGTTGGGTGGAAAAGCACAATGATGTTGGCAGCGTTGCTGGTATGTCTGCCCATCGGGAATGCTATAGCCAAAGATTCAGTCAGTATCGGTATGCGACTCGAACCATCACCAGGATTAGATCCGACTACCGGTGCTGCTGCTGCGATCAGTCAAGTGACCTTGTACAACATTTTTGAAGGTCTAACCCGCTTGGATGGCGGCGGTGGAGTACTACCATTACTGGCTAAATCGTGGACCATTTCGGATGATGGTACGACCTATACGTTTTCCCTTGAAAGTGATGTTGTCTACCACAATGGCGCAGCTTTTGATTCTGGGGATGTAAAGGCGCAGTTTGAGCGTAACGCGGCAGAGGACAGTTCAAATAAGAGCAAAGGCCTGTTCAGCAGTATTGTTTCAATTGCGACACCCGATGCGCACACTGTGATAGTGACATTGCCGTCAGCAAACGCGTTATTTCCATTTTTCCTTGCTCAGGCGCCTGCGGCGATATTGGACCAAGAGTCTTACGCAGATGCGAACACCAATCCCATTGGAACAGGTCCATATCAATTCGTTAAATGGACCAAAGGTGATTCGGTTACGTTGAATAAGTTTTACAAATACCGCAATGCTGGAGACGTGCAAATTGATAATGTTCAATTCCGGTTCATCAATGATGCGGCAGCACAGGTCGCCGCCTTGAAAGCGGGAGATCTGGATTACATGCCTTCGTTAAGCGCGCCAGAGATGTTTGCTGAGTTTCAAAAGGATGATCGCTTTACAACGTTACGTGGAACGACCGAGGGTGAAACAATTCTGGCGATGAATAATAAAAGCGAAATCCTGTCAGACGTTCGAGTACGTCGCGCTCTGATGCATGGGATTAACCGGGAAGATCTGATTATCGGGGCGGTCGCAGGTTATGGGACGCCGATCGGCAGTCATTTTGCACCCCACCATCCCGCGTATATCGACTTGACTGGACAGTCTTCCTACGATCCTGATAAAGCAAGGGCATTACTTAAGGAAGCAGGGCAGGAGAATTTAACCCTGTCGCTTGATTTGCCGCCTCCCAGTTATGCCCGTCGCGGTGGCGAGGTGATCGCAGCGATGCTGGCTGAAGTGGGTGTAACGATAAACATTGAAAATGTCGAATGGGCGCAGTGGCTTGATCGGGCATACAAGAAAAAGCAGTATGATCTTACGATCGTGTCGCATGTCGAACCGATGGACATCGGGCGCATCTATTCGAATCCAGATTATTATTTTCAGTACGACAGCCAAGCGTTTCGCGACATCATTCAAAAGTTTACGGTCGCAACGACGGTTGATGAGCAAACTGCACAGTTGCAGGCTGCTCAACGACAGCTTGCCAAAGATATGCCAAATGGGTTCCTGTTCCAGTTGGCAAAGTTGGGTGTAGCACAGGCAGGTCTAACCGGAATGTGGCCAAGTTGGCCCGCATTTATCAATGACGTCGCGGCGATGAAATGGGAATAAGCCAGACGAGATTGCGTTCGTTCTCGATAGCGTATCTCTGGTGAGGTGATTAGCGAGTTACAGTAGGTTATTTCGGTCGACAAGAAGTCTCTGTTTAAACATGGGCCGTCCTTTTGGGCGGCCCATGTCAGTCTGAATTAGAGGAATCTAGGTATGCGTATTGTCATTGCGATGATGAAGCACGAAACAAACACGTTTTCTCCTATCGTGACTGACTGGAAGCGATTTCAGCAATGGGGCGCATATGAGGGCGCTGCCGTGCAGCAGATCTATGGAGGAACCGGTATGCCGGTGGCGGCTTATATGAAGCTGGCGCAGGCTCGTGGTGCCGAGATTGTGACACCTGTTGCAGCTGAGGCAATGCCTTCAGGTCCGGTTTTGGAACAAGCCTACGAATATATGGCCGGCTTAATTTGTGAAGCTATAGCGAATGGTTGTGATGCTGCACTTTTAGATTTGCACGGCGCAATGGTGGCGGAACACACCTTGGACGGAGAAGGGACACTGCTCGCTAGGATACGCGACATATCACCAGACCTCCCAATTGCGGTGACCTGCGATCTTCATTGCAACCTGACTGCCGCCATGGTTGAAAACTCGACCGCTTTAATTGGCTACAAAACCTATCCACATGTCGACAAGTACCAAGTTGCCGAGCAGATCGGCACAGTCGTGCTGGATGCTCTAGAAGGCCAGTGCTTGCCAGTAATGTCTTGGGGCAATGTCCCCTTGTTGTCACAGACCTTGTGTCAAGGTACGGATGACGAACCAATGAAAACGTTGATTCGTTGTTGTCGAGATACAGAACAGCACCCGGAGGTTCTTGCTGCGACCGCCTTCGCGGGATTCGCGATGGCCGACATGCCCGATGCTGGAAATTCTGCCGTCATTGTTGTCGATCAAAACCTGCAACTCGCAAATGAATTCCGTGACCAGATCCTGCGCAAGACCTGGGAGGCGAGGGAACAATTTGTATATCAGTCTCGTTCACTGAATAAAGAAATCTCCAAAGTTCGCTCGTTGCCGGACGGCCCTATTTTGTTGCTTGACCATGCGGACAATTGTGGTTCGGGCGGCACCCAAGACGTGATGACCGTCATCGAGCACGTTTTTCGTGCCGGTCTGGAAGACGTAATTGTCGGTGCGGTCTGGGATCCAATTGCAGTCGGATTGATGCGTGAAGCTGGAGTCGGCGCGCAGGTTGATCTTGCACTCGGGGGCAAAACCGATATGCCGTCAATTGGTGAAGAAGGCAGACCTTTTCAGGTGACAGGTAGAGTGAAAGCACTCACAGATGGTAAATGGGTTGTGCGAGGGCCGATGTACCACGGCATTGAAGTCGATATGGGACCGACCGCACTATTTGATACTGGTAACATGGCGATCGTTGTCGTTTCATATCACCATGAGCCGTGGGATCGAGGAGTTTTTACATCGGTAGGAATTCAGCCCGAATACCACCACTATATTCTGCTCAAGTCGCGGATTCACTACCGCGCTGGTTTCGCTGATCTGGCACGTCACACGGTGACCTTGGACGGGTCAGGTGTGACAACATCGGAAAACTCCAAATTGGAATACCAGCATTTGCGGAGGCCAATCTATCCACTGGAATTGCCAAGTTGGCCAGAAACGTCGGTAGAGTGAGAAATTGATTGCGAGAAAAACGAGAAGATATTGAGTCAGTCAGTAGTCTTGCCGAGTGGAGCACACTTCTCAAAGATTATCCCCAGTCCGTCAAGCGTTAATGTAGGCTCGACCGCCTCGACGGTTTCCAATTGAGGAAAGAAGACGTTAGCAAGGCCTCCCGTCGCAATGATTCTGGTATTTGTTCCCAGCTCTTGCTTTAACTGCCGGTTCAGGCCGTCGATCATCGCCACGCCACCGAACATGATTCCCGATTGCATGCTGGACTCAGTGTTTTTCCCAATCAATGATTTAGGGAACAGAAGCTCTACAGTGGGTAACTTTGCCGCCGCAGCATGTAATGTTGCAATTGTTGTTTCGGGACCGGGTGCAATAATGCCACCAAGATAACCCCCATCTTCTGATATAACATCGAAAGTCGTCGCTGTACCAAAATCGACAACCACCAAAGGGCCGCCGTATCGTCGATACCCCGATACGGCATTACACAATCTGTCCGCGCCAACAGTTTGTGGGTTGTCGCATCGCACCTCAAGACCAAGGTCAAGGTCGCTCGTCACATTAACAAATGGGACTTTCAGTTGATGCTGGACGAGATGTTCAACAATCGAGGTCACTCTCGGAACGACAGAGCTTAAGCCTAGGCCTTGTATTGAATCGATATTGATTCTTCCAGAATCGAGCAACATTCTTAGAAGCACCCAAAATTCGTCAGCCGTGGTTCCTTCTCTGGTACTGACCCGCCAGTCAGCAACCAGTTGACTGTTGTCCGATATCCCTACTGTGATATTTGTATTACCGATGTCGATCAATAACAACATATGAATTTGGTCCCTGATCCATCAATAGATCTCGCTCAGGTATGTTATTTTATCTAGTATAGGTATGTTTTAGTCGTTGGGATTTGATTGTTTCATCAGTCTCTAACTTCCGGTAACGCTCTCATCCTCGGTAGTTGCCTGGAAGAGGCAAGACTGCATCTAACAGGGACTTGGTATAGTCATGCTTAGGATCGCGAAAGAGTTCACTGGTTAATCCGTATTCGACAAAGACACCATTGTGCATGACTGCCACATCGTCACACACGCATTCAACAACTGCGAGGTCGTGACTGATCAGCAGGTAAGAGAGTTCGTATTCTTGTTGCAGGTCATTTAACAGATTAAGGATTTGCGCTTGGACTGATACGTCGAGAGCCGATACTGGCTCATCCGCGACGACAAGCTTCGGGCGAGTAATTAACGCTCGAGCAATTGCGATCCGCTGGCGCTGCCCACCCGAAAACTCGTGGGGATATTTTTGGATGTCCGTTGCCTTAAGGCCCACATCTTCCATCACGGACAACACTCGTTTTTGCGATTCGGCGGGGGATACCTGCTCTAGGGTTCGAAGAGGTTCTGCCACGATACGACCAATCGTGTGGCGTGGATCTAGCGAGCCAAATGGATCTTGAAATACGATTTGAAATTCCCTGCGTAACTTACGCAGTGCGTTTTTGGATATTTGGTGGATATTAGAACCCGCGATACGTACTGAACCAGACGTTGGGTCCTCCAGTCCCGTCACGAGACGTGCAAGCGTAGACTTCCCACATCCTGATTCACCAACCAGGCCAAGACTTCGGCCTCGTCGAATCCGAAAGCTTATTCCTTTAACCGCTTCGATAGTTTGCACCTTCATAAACATCTTCTCACGTGGCAAAACGTAATGCTTGGTGAGATCGACTGCATCAAGCACGAAACGCGGGGAATTAGTCTTTGTCGTGGTTACGTTCATTTTCCTTTTGCACGTTCCAAGTGATGACACGCGGCGTAATGGCCCACGTTTATCAGTGTTGCAGGTGGCGGTGTTTTTGTGCAGAGATTGGAAGCGATCGCGCATCTGTCCGAGAAAGTACAGCCAATCGGTAACTCAGTGAGTTCGGGCACTACACCGGGGATCGTGTTGAGTCGAGTCTGCCGCAATGACTTGTGGCCAGAAATGCGTGGAATTGCTGACAACAGACCCTGGGTGTAGGGATGTGAGACATTAGAAAATATCTGGCTGGTCGTGCCAGTTTCCACTGCTGTGCCGCCGTACATCACAACAATCTGATCGACCATATTCGAGATGACACCAAGGTCGTGGCTGATCAAAATTAGACCCATGCCAAGTTCATTTACCAGCGAGCGAATAAGTTCTAGGATCTGTTTTTGTATGGTCACATCCACAGCTGTGGTCGGTTCGTCTGCAATCAGGAGGTCGGGTTTGTTGGAAAGCGCAATAGCAATCATCACCCGCTGGCGTTGGCCACCAGAAAGTTGGTGTGGATATTGACTGATCCGGGCCTTGGGGTCCCGGATTCCGACCATATCAAGTAATCGAATCGCTTCGATCTTTGCTTCGGTCTTACTGGTTCCTTGGTGAAGAGTCATGATTTCAATAATCTGTTGACCAATGGTATGGACCGGATTCAGTGATGTCATCGGTTCCTGAAAGATCATCGAAATACGATTACCTCGGATTTGGCACAGTTCCTGATCACTACAGGTGAGCAAATTGCGATGGTCAAAATATATGCCGCCAGTGGTTGTCACATTGTCCGGCAACAAACCTAAAATCGAGAGTGCCGTCATCGATTTTCCGCAGCCAGACTCACCAACAATACCAAGGGTGTTGCCAGGCATCAGTTCAAAGGACAGGTTCCGAACGGCATGACCTGGCCCATGGATCGTGTCGATCGTGACCGTAAGGTCTTCGACAGTAAGAAGAGTCATCGCTTTCTTACCAGGCGTGGGTCTAATAAGTCCCGCAAGCCGTCGCCCAATAGATTAAGTCCCAGCACGGCTAATGCAATGGCAGCCCCCGGATACACAGCGAGCCAGGGATTTAGAAAAACTAGGGTTTGCACTTCGCTGAGCATCCGCCCCCAGGATGGCGTGGGGGGCTGAGAACCGATTCCAAGGTAACTGAGCGCAGCCTCAGCCAGTATTGCCAGTGCAAATTCAATCGTCGCTTGAACGACTATCACAGACATGATATTTGGAAGGATATGTTCGACCGTAATTTGTGCGGTACCCTTGCCAGACGCGCGCGCCGCCAGTACAAATTCTCGCGACCATATTGCATTTGCATTGGCGCGGGACAAACGCGCGAATGTCGGGATTGCGAAAATTCCGATTGCAACCATGGCGTTGATAGCACCCGATCCGAGGGTGGCAACTAGTAAAATGGCAAGCAGGATTGCAGGAAAAGCGTACATAAAATCACACGAACGCATGATGAGTTCTTCAACCCAGCCACGATTAGATGCGGCAATGAGTCCTAGCGTTACACCAAATGACATGCCAATACCTACCGCAACAACCCCCACCATGATTGAATTTTGAGCGCCGGCCATAATGATGGAGAGAATGTCTCGACCGAATTGGTCAGCGCCAAGCCAGTGTTCGAGGCTGGGACCCGCCAGTCTATGGCGAATGTTGATTTGTGTCGGGTCGTGTGGAGTCCAGAAAAGCGATACGATTGCTATCATTACGAGCAGGATTGTCAGCACGCCGCCCACTATGAAAGAACGATGGTGAATTGCTCGACGCCAGAGTTCGCGCTGCGTCGTGGAGTCGGATTTTTGCGAGAGATTCACGGCAGCATCGCCAGCAGCAAGGCCAGTTGGATATGAGTTCTCACGCTCAGACATCTTTGGCTCGCAACCGGGGATCGATCACCGCATAGAGAATATCGACGATAAAATTGATCACGACTACCATGGCAACAAGCAATGTCACTACGTCTCGTACCACGACGACATCGCGATTCGATATCGACTGGAGGATCAACCGGCCAATTCCCGGCAGAGAAAATACGTTCTCAACCACAATGGTGCCAGCCAACAGGTTGGCGAATTGCAATCCCATTACGGTGACGATAGGAATCATGGCATTGCGCAGCACATGCCTCCATAAGGTTTGCCTCTGCGTAAGACCCTTGGCGCGAGCTGTTCTAACGTAATCTTCACGCAGAGTCTCAAGTACTGCGGAGCGGGTAAAGCGCGCCAGTATGGCGCCTTGAACAGTTGCCAGTGCTAACGCTGGCAGCAATAACGCTTTGAGCGCTATCCACGGTCCTGCATCCCAGCCAGGAAATCCACCCGATGCGAACCAACCCGCATTTACAGCAAACAGCAAAATTAACAAGAGAGCCAGCCAAAAATTTGGAATTGAGATTCCAAGTTGACTGATGCCCATGATCAGAACATCTCCTTTTTGGTTATGATGAGAGGCAGCGTAGATACCAAGCGAGAATGCAATAAGGACAGACAAGCCCATTGCCAGCAAAGCTAGGGGGATTGTGATAAGTAGTCGTTCTTGTAGCAGTTCCGTAACGGGAACGCTGTAGGTATAACTGACACCCAGTTCACCGCGGAGAAAATGTGACATCCAGTCGACGTAACGTTCCGCTGCGGGTCGGTTTAGCCCGAGTTTCTCGTGCAGGGCTTCGACAGCCGCATCGGGCGCGTCGACTCCCAGAATTACCAGCGCCGGGTCGCCTGGTAACACTTCAAGCACCAGAAAGGTCACTATCGTGGCTGCAAGCAGTGTCGCAAGAAAGGTGGCCAATCGCTTGATCAGGAAGAACGTCATGCTAGATAGTTCCTAAGCAAAAAAGTAAACACGAAAGTGGTAGTGTTCGGTGTTTCCGAAGTGCAGGTATTGTCCGCTGATTAGAAGAGTAGAGGGATAAGATGACATGCCTACGGTAACTGGAAAGGGTGAGCAGCGGCGAATTAATTTATTGTGGAATGTTGATGTTAACTATTTTGGGGAAGATGGTGTGCTAGTTCAGCAGCTGTGACTGCCTTTTTTCACGAATTAAAATGACTGTTAAACCACATATCAAACAAGATTCTGATCTTGGGTATCGGCCATTGGCCGAGTTGATGCGACCGCAGACGATCGACGAGTTTATTGGCCAGGTGCATCTGATTGGACCCGGCAAGCCACTCAGAGAAGCAATCGTCGGTGGGCATCTTCACTCGATGGTGTTGTGGGGGCCTCCAGGTAGCGGTAAAACGACTTTGGCACGATTGATGGCTCAGTACTGCGGCGCTCACTTCTTAACTTTTTCCGCCGTCACGGCGGGGGTAAAGGATATTCGGGAAGTGGTTGCGCAGTCGCGTAGCCAGTCCGGCGACACAATCCTATTTGTCGATGAAGTTCACCGTTTCAACAAGGCTCAGCAGGATGCGTTTTTGCCGCATGTTGAAGACGGGACGATCATACTCATTGGCGCGACCACTGAAAATCCCTCCTTCGAGCTCAATAATGCTTTACTGTCGCGTCTTCGGGTATATGTATTAAGGGTTCTTGACAATGAAGATCTTTGCCTCGTTTTTGACCGCGCCTTGGCTGATTCAGAACTTGTTGTGGGGAGTAGTGTAATTTGTATTGAAAATCAAGTTCGCGATCTTTTTGTTGCTGCAGCGGATGGAGATGCTCGCAGGATTCTCAATTTTCTCGAAGTGGCGGTCCAGCTGGCAACAGATAGTGGCGAGCAAAAAATAATCGATGAAGAGATTGCAGCCCACGCGATTGGAACGCCTGTCCGAAGATTTGATAAGGGCGGTGATTATTTTTATGACCAGATTTCTGCGTTACACAAGTCAGTGCGTGGCACTGACCCTGACGCGGCGCTATATTGGTTAGCCAGGATGCTGGACGGAGGATGCGATCCACGCTATGTAGCTCGGCGTTTAATTCGTATGGCGAGCGAAGATATTGGCAATGCAGATCCACGGGCTCTGGCACTGACGCTTGATGCCGCGGAAGCCTACGAAAGGCTCGGTTCACCTGAAGGAGAATTGGCACTGGCACAGGCAACCGTGTTTTTGGCCTGTGCAGCAAAATCTAATGCGACCTACCTAGCTTTTGGAGCCGCGACCCAAGATGCGGTCGAGTCTGGAACTCGCGAGGTGCCGCTGCACCTCCGCAATGCGCCGACAGCTCTCGCAAAACAGATGGGACATTCCACGGAGTATCGGTATGTGCATGATGAAGAGGGTGCGTACGCTGCTGGCGAAAACTACTTTCCGAAAGGGTTGGAAGATCGGCGGTACTACTACCCGGTAGACAGAGGCCTCGAAGCGCGTATTGCAGAGAAATTGGCTCAGTTTCGTGCTCGGTCTCGGAAGGCCTGAGGTAATGCAGGACTTAAGGCCTATCGTACGCTTACTCCAGAGTCAGAGGTGGGTCTCTCGTGCTGAGATCGGTAACATCACTGGCTATTTTGACGAAGACCTCGAACAGGCGATTGCTGCACTGAAGGCGCGAGGTTTGCCCCTCGGATATCAGGCTGAGCATGGTTACTATTTGACCAGCCCAGCAATGCTAATCGATGAAGGGCGCTTAACTAGGCTTTTACGGGACGCAGGATTAGTCAGCGCAACAAGGGTATCAGTCTTTGATGCCGTTGACTCGACCAACAGGCGATTGTTGGATTGGGCCGATCCCGTTACG
>ENA-UPTF01002512-UPTF01002512.1-marine-metagenome-genome-assembly--contig:-NODE-2512-length-10586-cov-4.659911_pt1 | contig 10586 bp, 8 predicted proteins | sample MGYA00238166_ERZ767019 | MGnify/ENA primary metagenome ERZ767019 (study PRJEB28930, sample SAMN06266391) | marine metagenome | isolation source: Sea water from 250 m depth | place: Atlantic Ocean | study... | reverse complement strand
ATGGCTTATGGCAATGGCCTTAACTTACCATATGACGTTCCCGCAAACGAGTTTTTAAGCTTAGAAAACCGAAAGTTTTCTACCAGCCAAAACTGGGCTGTATGGTTACCTGACTACTTGGAAGCTTATGATCCTGATCCCCTACGATATTTACTGTCCATAAACATGCCAGAGAATGGGGACGCAGATTTTTCGTGGGCGGAATTCGTCAGAAAAAATAATGACGAACTAGTAGCAACATACGGTAATCTGGTAAATAGGGTATTATCCTTCACTTATAGAAATTTTTCTCAACTCGTTCCCGAAGCAGATCAGTTGATAAAATCTGATGAAGAACTTCTTGATACAGCAAAAAGGACTATGCAACAGGTTTCTGACAGTTTGTTACATACTCGTTTTAAAGTTGCGTTATCACAGGCTTTTTCATTAGCTCAAGAAACTAACCGATATCTAGACGCACAGGCTCCATGGCAGACTATCAAAACGGACACACAAAGAACAGCAACCGTGCTTAATACATCTCTTAAAGTGCTAAATTGTCTTAAAATAATGCTGACACCATTTTTGCCATTTAGTTCTGAATGCTTGCACACGTACCTAGGCTTCCAGTACAAATTAGATAGGGATCGATGGAGCTTCGATGATTTAGTTGAGGCGATAACCCCAGGAGCACGTTTGGAACAACCTAAACCACTATTCACTAAATTAGATGAACAAATTATCGCACAAGAAACGGCAAAACTAGGTCTTTAAGACACGTAGGTGAACATTTGATTAAGGGATTGGATGCCCAGGCAGCCATTATATATAAACCGGTTCAAGAAGAATTATTGGCAGTAGAGCAAAAACTGTTGAGCCTAGCCCAGACCTCTATTCCTCATCTTAAGCCATTACTCGATCATGCTCTTGCTGGCGGTGGTAAACGCATTCGTTCGGCTTTAACACTTTTATCATCCAAATTTTATCCTCGCATTAACGAAGCTCCGATTACCATGGCATCGGCCGTAGAATTGTTACATCTGGCCACGTTGATCCATGACGACACCATAGACGATACGGATACCCGCAGAGGGCAAGAAACAATAAAAAACCGATGGGGAGAGCATATAGCTGTTCTATTAGGTGATTACGTATTCGCTGCCTCAGCCACGTTTGTTTGTGACACCCAGAATGTTAGAGTGATACGTCGGTTTGCAGAAACAATAATGGAATTAGCAGCAGGAGAAATCGTAGAATATTTCAGCTGTTACCAGGCCGAAAAAGCCCGTGAATTATATCAAGATAGAATATACAGAAAGACAGCATCACTATTTTGTACTGCCTCAGAAACGGGAGCTATTCTTGGCAACGCACCTGAACAACAGGTCGACCACTTAAAAACCTACGGATACAATGTTGGAATAGCTTTTCAAGTGGTCGACGATCTCTTAGATGTTGAAGGAAACGCCGTTCTACTCGGGAAACCGGTGGGGAATGATCTTCAGCACGGTGTGTTAACCTTACCAAGCATCATGCTGTTGGAGCGTTACCCTGATGCGAATCCTATAAACGATTTTTTTGCCGATCAAACAAGGATCGATAAATTAGAGCAAGCAATAGATATGATTAAGAACAGTGATATCATCCCAGATTGCTATGCAGTAATCCGGGACCACTGTGAGAAAGCTTCTAGATCACTGGAATCATTACCTGCAGGCCAGGCCAAAGATTCATTAATATTATTGTCTGACTATATTTGGGAACGAACTAACTAATTAAATCCTGTATGTAGGTTGCACGCCACCTCGCCAACATCTACTTCGGCTTTTCCCAAACTATTTGGCCTCCTATCATGGTTAACAATACTTCGTTCTCTAACCATTTTATAGGATCCGGATGAGTAAAATTGGATCTCAATAAGATAATGTCAGCCACATGCCCTACCTTTAGATGACCTTTAAAGTATTCGGTCCCTTCGGCTAAAGCTCCTCCATAGCTGTAGGCTTTTAACGCTTCCCATAAAGAGACCCCTTCCCTCTTTGTGACATCATCTGGTCCAATCACAGGGCGACCCTGCCTCGAAAGGCCTGTTACTGCACTATAAATCCCATGCCAAGGTTCTAAAGGAATCACTGGACCATCCGAACCAAAGGACAGAGGTATCCCGAATTTAGATAATTCCCCTATGGGATAAAGGCAAGGCAAAAGTAAAGGATCCACAGATTCCAAATATCGATCTCCATTCCAATATAGAAAGCCCGGTTGCGTCGAAATAACCACTCCCGATTTTTTTATACTTTCTAATAGACTTGGGGGACATTCGGAACAATGCTCAATTCTGTCTCTTGGGATAGGGCGAAAAATGAGATTATCACTGTCAGGATTTGACTCACCCTCAAGTGTTTTTATTACAGTGGACCGAGAATTCAATATAGCGTTTACCGCCGTCCTAACAGCTTCTTCCTCTACTGCATGGATAGCCACTGGAAACCCAAACTTATGGGCACTAACCACCTGATCAACCAAATCTTTGTAACTGGGGGTCAACAATCCAGTCGTCATAGTTAACATCAGTTTTACGTGCCCTATCCACAGATAGCTATCTCCACTACCCCATGAAAGTCCCTCCTCATTAATTTCAGGGAGACACTCTTCCCCGACCATCATCGACACCCTGCAGCTTAGAAGGTTCGCGTTACGGAGTTCTCCAAACGTGTTCCATCTACGCCATCCATTGGCATAACCAGCATCATTTATTGAAGTTATACCATTTTCTAAAAATCGCTGATTAAGCCGATCTACACCTAATTTAAATTCCTCATCCGTTTTGGTGTCCCCAATGGCGTCTCTAAGAAACCCATTTGACTCATATAAAACACCGGTAGGTTCACCGGAAAAGTTATCTCTGTCTATTATTCCACCCATAGGATCAGGTGTATCGCGAGATATTCCTGCTCTATCTAAAGCCTTGGAGTTTAGTACCGTAGCATGGCCACTACGGTGATCCAATCGTACCGGATGGTTAATCGTAGCCTTATCTAAATCCCATCGAGTGGGGTGATCAAACCCTTCGAGACTACTCTCATCATATCCAAACCCCTTAATCCATTCCTCATGTGCTGTCTGGTCTGCTCTTTTCCTGATCAAATCTATTAACGATTCCCTGGAATCTACTCGGTCTGGCCCACAGTCTAATCCCACCAAGCTTGACGCCATTCCTAATGTGTGACAATGCGAATCTACGAAGCCCGGAAGCAGCAAATTGTGTTTACAATCAATAGTCTCAGTAGATTTACCTAGCGAGCGGGACATATCAGTATTACTACCTATCCCAATAATCCAACCGTCCCGAATCGCTACAGCATAAGAAGTTGAACCTGAAATAAATAATTTCGCATTAAACAGAATAAAATCAGCGACAACTCCCGCATTTTGGACGGAGAAACTCATATTGGGCGTTGATAATCTGTTTTATATGAGGGAGGCAAACATAGTGGCATGAAATTCATTGACTAGCCAATATCTATGCCTAATTTCACTGAATCATGCTGCTCATCGGCGTGATAAGAACTTCTAACTAATGGACCAGACGCAACATGCTTGAACCCCATATCCTCTCCAAGCAATCTAAGATCTTCAAATTCGGGCGGAGAGTAGAAGCGGTCTATAGGAATATGCTTTATAGAAGGTCTCAGATATTGGCCTATCGTAAGTAGGTCACAATCCACACTTCTTAAATCTTCCATAGTAGAAATAAGGTCTTCTTTAGTTTCTCCCATGCCAACTATTATCCCTGACTTAGTAACTAAGTTGGAATCAAAACGTTTAGATTGTGCCAAAAGCTCCAAAGATAGATCGTAATCACCCTTGGGACGTACACGATGAAAAATATTACGGGTAGACTCAATATTATGGTTCAAGACATCTGGCTTAGCGGATATAACCTTCTCAAGAGAAGCATTCGAACCTGCGAAATCAGGTATTAGAACTTCTATCCGACACCCAGGTACTTTTTGGTGAATCTTCGCAATGCACGAAGAAAATATTGACGAGCCACCATCGAGTAGATCATCGCGATTCACAGACGTAATCACGCAGTATCGTAGACCCATGGCTTTAACGGTTTCGGATAACCTTTCAGGTTCTTCTAAATCCAAACCTACAGGGCGCCCCGTCTTAACAGCACAATAGTGACAACGGCGCGTGCAAATATCGCCTAAAATCATGAAGGTAGCGGTCCCACGTTCCCAGCATTCGCCAATATTAGGGCAGTGAGCCTCCTCACAAACCGTGTTCAAATGTTGACTATTCATCAGTCGTTTTAATTCGATATATCTAGGTCCACCTGGCATTTTAACTTTTAACCAATCTGGTAATGGTGGCCTCAGAGTTTCTGACTTTTGACTTACTCGATTAGAAGCTACAGGATATTTGTTTATCAACGGCTCATTCTTCATAAGTTCTTCTTATCTGGATCATAAATTCGTGTCAAGGTTGATCTAAGTTTATATTAACTCCACGAGACGAGGTACCATACGACATTTCTCAGCCGTTATAATAGCATCAACGTTCGTTACTGCCTGTCCCAAAAAATTATCCTTATTAATTACCCTATATTCAAATTTGTCCATCTGTGTGAGTTCGCCCTGCGCTGTTTCCAACCTGACTTGCAATTCAGAGGAGGACTCTGTCCCTCTATTATTTAACCTTCTCTCAAGTTCGCTTAGTGAGTCAGGAATCAGGAAAATAGACACTGCTTCGGGAAACATTTGACGGACAGTATCAGCACCCTGAACATCAATTTTGAGAATCACATCTTGTCCTGATTTAAGCCCCTTTCTAACCTGACTTCGTGGCACACCATACCATCTGCCATAAACTTCCGCACACTCTATAAACTCATCTCGTTCCCGCATATCTGAAAAGGTTTCCTGATCTAGGAATATATAATCTTCCCCATCCTGTTCAGTCTCTCTTTTATTTCGCGTCGTCGCTGTAACGGCGAAATACCATGGCCTATCTAATTGACGCAGACCATCAATAACAGAGTCTTTCCCGACTCCCGAAGGCCCGGACAATATAACTAATAACGGTGGAGCCATATTAGCTTCTAACAATTGCAAAGCCGGCATTCCTTGGGTTTACTTTTTATCTCTATCTTGCCCTTTTAGTCCACCAAAGATTCTTTTGTTTGCCTGCAAAAGTCTTCTACCCATAACCATTTCGCCCATACTTTCAGCGAAAGTCGGCATCTCTTCCCTCTGCCTATTGGCCAAACGTGCTCTGACAGTGGCTTGCCCTGCGAGCCACTGAGCTCTAGCATCAGCAACGTCGTCAAAAACCTTCTTGACTTTATCGCTGTCTGGACCTGATTCGTCCGCCAAAATATTCCTAAACTCATACAATTCTTTGATAAAAGCGTCTATCCAAGAGATGATAGGCTGATTATTTGTAATGCAGATGTCACGATGCATCACTGTGTCTCCAGATGCTAACCTAGTAATATCTCGAAACCCAGAAGAGGCCAACTGAGCTATGTCTTCCCAGTTAGCACTTTTCGAAGTACATCCGACCAAGGAAGTAGATAGTAAAAACGGCAAATGGCTTGCGGCCGCTACAAAACTATCATGCTCATCAACACCTATGAAATAGGGGACCGCACCTATCGCTTCCACCATGGTAGTGATTTCTGAAACTGATTGTTCGCTCGTTTTCGCGCCCGGTATTATGCAATAGGTTTTATCATGAAACAAATCTGCCTCTGCAGAGTCCGGGCCAGATTCCTCTTTCCCTGCCATGGGATGGCCGCCAACAAAATCAACGGTCTCTGGCAATATCTCGTTTGCCCATTCCAAAACTACCTTTTTTGAACTGCCCACGTCAGTGACCACGCATCCGTGTGGTAGTTCACCCGCTATAAGTTCCATGACCTCTTTCATAGTCATCACTGGAGTAGCCAAGATCACTATATCCGAACCATCTATAGCATTCAGCAGTCTATTTTCGACTTTGTCAAAAGCTTTGCGTTTCTCTGCTCGACTGCGAGCTAGTCGATCTGCATCGGTCCCGACCACTTGCAAGTCTTTCAACTGAGAGTCTTTCAAAGCCAACGCCAAAGATGTTCCAATTAAACCTGTTCCAATGATTGCAATTTTCGCCATAAGCTCCTCTCATCCAGATTCAACCAAGAAGAAGTCGGATTGCCATCTTTTTATCGATAGAACATTCAAGAGATCAACAACAAGATTACTAGTATGATGGTGTTATCTTAACATCAACTGTTAATCTCTGGGGAAAGATTCCATGAACCGCCAGCGAAATATCATAGTAGAAATCGATGCAAGTTAGAATACTTGCATAAACATGGGATAACTATTTTTAGCTTGCTATAATTATGTCATAGTTAATTTACAGAGGTGCTAAATGCCTGATCAAACCCCTATTTCAACTGAAACGCTTGCCACACTCAAACAAATACCAACCCAGACTTTAATAGATGGACTCTGGGTAAAGAACTGGCCGATGAGTATGATACACGGTGCTAAGCCACTTCAACCTGGACAGCATATGGCCGGCAGAGCGGTTACCCTTAGGTTCGTACCCCATAGGCCGGATCTCGCAGCCGACAAACCAAAAAGTGACCAGTCAGCCGAGTATGTTGCTATCGAATTATGTGGCCCCGAAGAGGTACTCGTAATTGACGCCATGAATTGGGAATATAGTTCCATTGGTGGGGATATAAAGTTCATGCGGCTTCATCAACGACAGGTCGGAGGGATCGTTACGGACGGCGCAATTAGAGACAGTAACACTCTTAAGGCATATGGGTTCCCAGTTTATTCTGCCAACACCACTTCAAAACAAGGACCCGCGGAATTCTGGCCTTGGCAAGTTAACGATGCCATCCAATGTGGGGGGGTTCTAGTACGGCCCGGAGACGCTATTGTGGGTGATGAAGATGGCGTTATAGTGATAGCTCGAAGCATGGTAAACGAAGTCATCGAAATTGCCCAACAACGCGAAGAAGTTGAGGAAGTTATTAAAGCTCAATTAGAAATAGAGCAATGCTCACCTGGCAAATATTATCCATTCAACGATCTTACATGGAAATTATTTGAAGAAAAAACCGGTAAGAAAAGGCCTCAATGATTTACACCATAGGAATGCATAAAACTAGGACTCCGAGAACAACTCTTAATTATTATTGCAACGTGTTTAGGTGGTCAGATATGTCGAGCAAAACATATTGAAGGTATCAATCGAGTAGAGGCGCTTTACAAGCTATTCTTCAGCAATGGAGCAAACAATACTGAATTGGATTGACACTCATTATTGCCAATTAACCATCGTCACTCTTTCTATAAACGCCTTTTACTCTGATCCTTCAGGCAACAGAAGAAAACTTCTATCACCCATATAGAATCGGATTAATTATGGGGCACTGGCTTATAAACTTGGACACGGTGGCGACAGCTATCCACTATGAAAACGCGGCCTTCGGAGTCGAGTTTGATAGCAGTAGGCCCCCATAAAAATTTCTCTATCCTTGCGGATTTATCTCGCAGATCAGTCCTCCCGGTAGTAAAATCAGTATTTAGATCAGCTTTTAACCTTTCCTGATATTCCACAGGGTTAGCATCGAAATAATCTAGAGCCCATTTAGACGGTACCGAATCCCCATATAGTTCGGTGATTAACTTACCTTCTTGATCAATGACGATTACCCTCTCGTTTCCCCAGTCGGCAACGTAAATATTGAATTCTGAATCAACCGCTAAAGATGCAGGACGATTGAACTTCACTGTTGCTAAATGGTCACTATCCCACTTCCGTATGAATTGGCCAGAAGGATCAAATTTTTGAATCCTATCATTACGCCAGTCGGCTACGTATATGTTCCCACCTTTATCAACACAAACGCCCCACGGCATATTAAAACAACCGTCTTCTGCACCCGGGATGCCCCAGACGTTAATTACGTGCCCATCTTTATCAAAAAGTTGGATCCGATTGTTCAAACTATCTGAAACTAAAAGGTTATCCTCTGAGTCAAACGCAATGTATGAAATTCTGTTGAACTCACCTTCTCGGCCTCCTTTTACCCCCCATTTATTTAGAAATTGTCCCTTCATATCAAAAACCGTAACTCGGTTTAGGGCTTCATCCGCTACAAATATACGATGATCTTTAGAAATAGCGATTGAGCTAGGCCACCAGAGGTCACCGTCACCCTGCCCACCGGTACCAAATTCTCCTAAATAATCTTCATTAGCATTGCAAATAGTTATTCGTTTATAAGGCAAACGAATTCCAACTTCTGGTCCGGCACGATTAAGAACATACATTAAACCGTGTTCGTCAAAAGCCAAATCTACTGGGTTGTTAAAACCCCTTCCTTGATTAGCTAAAAACCCTACAGTGTGGCTGTATTCAAATTTGTATGTCGAGATCATAAATTCTTAATAACACGTTCAGGATATTAGAGAAGTGAATCTACTAGCCAATTAGTCTACGCGAGTTGGTATTCTCTCGTTGCAACTATCAGCTGTAACATCTCGCCTACTCTCTGTTCGGAGCAGCCAATCTGATCTTCCTTGTCAAAATACAAGGGTCCTTTCATGTCCGCATATTTCAGAAGACTCTCTTTTGTCGTAGCAGACACTTCAAACTGACACATAGCATCTAAGCTTAAATCTACTAGATCCTTCGCCGTACACACCCCACCATGTGTACGCACCTTGTTTATTATTGATCTAACACCAGGCTGCTGGGTATCACCAATCTCTAACGCAGTAGAATTAATACGTTCAACCAAATTACCCGTATCTATCCATTCAATACCGGTGTGCCAGCCTTCAACAGTTGGAGGGTTTAATATTTCCTGCCCCATGAAATTGGCGTCCATAGCTAAATTGACCGTGGTCCAATCAGGAAAACTGTGACTCCCTGCCAATTTCGCGGTACCCGCAACCAACTCAGCAGGGCTTTTAACCCGGGCTAGCCTGGTTTTATCTGACGCAAAAGTTTCTGAGAGAAACAAAGATCTCATAACCTTACGAATATCTCCACCTGTTTTGCTAAACTCCTGCGATAAGTATTGAATAACGGACTCATCAGGTTTATCAGATACGAAAAAGGAATATAACTTGCTTGCTATGAACCAAGACGTCGCAGGGTTATCAACAATTATATCTATAACGTCGTCTCCATTGAATCTGCCTGTTTGGCCCAAAAATGTTTTATCTGAATCATCATGATCTTCCGGTACATAGACAAACTGCCAGTCAAGCCTCCCATGCGGCCAAATAGAGTCACGGGAAGCTCTTTCACTCATATAAACAGAATTAGCTATGGTCCAACCACTAAAAGCTCTCGCACATGCTTTGACATCATCTTCAGAATAATTCCCGATGCCCATGGAGAACAGTTCTAGAAGCTCCCGACCGTAATTTTCGTTAGGCGATCCTCTATGATTGTCCTTATTATCCAACCAAAATATCATAGCTGGATCCCGAGATAACTCTAGTAATAGTGTTCGAAAGTTACCCAACCCGCACCTTCTGAACGTATCTGTCTGATTAACAACCGCCTTGGCGTGATTCAACTTACTATATGCTGTCGCAAATAGGTCATGCCAAAATAGGGCTATCTTTTCTTCAAGAGGCCTTTTTGTATTGATTATTCGATACATCCAGTTAGCTTGAGAACTTTCTATCAGCATCAAACTATTCTGATCTATGTTATAGCGCCTTACCACATCTTGATCTAGTTCGGGTTGTAGTTCTGGATAAAGTAACTGTTCTACAATATCAGCGTAATCAATTGGAAGGTAATCAGCCAATTCGTCAAAGGTAATCCCAAATCCTGCTCTGCGAAACAGATGGGCAATTAAAGCCTTTTTGGTACAGTTTTCAGCATTAACCGTCACAGTTAACCTCCTCGATATGATCGGATACTAAATATCCGAAAGAGTCTCAGATTTAGATTAGACTTAAAACCATTGGCAGTGGGTCACCAATTAGGGGCTCAGCATATTTTAAAAAAGCATCTGTCACCCAGAATTCCTGTGGCTGACAATATTCATGCGGCATAATCTTTACTTGATCAGCCACTTTTGACAGATCTACAGTATCAGAATGACAAGAATATTTTTCATATTCATCCCTCACCAAAGTCACCATCTCTTCATCGTGGCCGGATAATGCATACGAAACTGCATCTCGGCCAACCATATCAGCCTCCATAGCATCTACAGTAGATAAGGCTTCTACAAATGAACGTTGTATAGTACCAGGCTTTTCGTATCTGACTCTTACACGGAGACGTTTTTGTATGAGCCCAGCCAAATATCTAGCAGGCCCGTCATAATACGCATGTCCGAAATCGTCTACCAACCAGGGCTCTGTTTCCCCTCCTAATACAGACCCATCCGGACCACGCGCGTTCTCCGATACCACAGCTACTACGAATCCATACTTACAATAAGCGTTATCAACCGCATCTAAGAAACTCAGTTCGTCTACTGGTATTTCCGGTATGCATATTAAATGTGGTGCATCTGAATCTTTTCGACTCGCTAAAGCGGAAGCTGCCGCAAGCCAACCAGC
>ENA-UPTF01002511-UPTF01002511.1-marine-metagenome-genome-assembly--contig:-NODE-2511-length-10592-cov-1.789063_pt1 | contig 10592 bp, 8 predicted proteins | sample MGYA00238166_ERZ767019 | MGnify/ENA primary metagenome ERZ767019 (study PRJEB28930, sample SAMN06266391) | marine metagenome | isolation source: Sea water from 250 m depth | place: Atlantic Ocean | study... | reverse complement strand
GTTTATTGGTGCGCGGTCGTTGCCTGGTAACTACCCGAAGTCGGTCGATTCGTGGATTTACCTCAATGAGGAAGGTGTCTGGAAGGAGAGCCCAGCCTGGTCCGTGGCACTCCAGGATATCGGCTTGATTACAGGAGCTGTTTTTTCAAACATCGACGCGCACCCCTTGCCGGATCTGCTGCTCGCCTGCGATTGGGGGACGCCAAAGATTCTCGTGAACACCGGATCTGGGTTTCTTGATCGAACCAACCAAAATGGGTTGGCCAAGTTCCCCGGTTTTTGGCGGGGAATCGACGTGGGAGATTTTAACGGGGATGGGCGTATGGATTTTGTCGCTACCAACCTTGGGCTTAATGCTGGCTACAATGCCTCTCCGCAAAAACCGTTTGTTGTGTACCATGGGGATCTGGACGGAGATGGCAGAAGGGAAATCATCGAGACCGAACGGGAAGATGGGTTGATCTATCCCCGTCGAAACCTGGCGACCCTGAACAGCGCGATGCCATGGCTTTCCGAGCACCTTCTCAATTACGATCACTATGCTCAATTTACGGTTGAAGAGTTCTCCGAGGTTGCGCGCTTGACCAAGGCGGTTCGCTCAGAGATTACCACACTACAGAGCATGGTTTTCCTACGGACAGACGGTGGGTTCGAACTGATACCGCTTCCAGTCGAAGCCCAGCTCACGGCTGCTTTTTGCCCAGTGGTAGCTGATTTTGACAATGACGGCATGGAAGACATCGCGCTCAGCCAGAATGTCTTCGGGGTTCACCAGGAAGAATCGCGTCAGGATGCTGGTTTTGGTTTACTGCTGCTGGGGCAGGGCGACGGGACGTTTGAAACTACAACCATCGGGGTGAGCGGCTTGACTGTGTTCGGTGAAGGGCGGGGTGCTGCAACAGCAGACTTCAACCATGACGGGCGAACTGACCTGGTCATTTGCCAGAATGGGTCGAAACCTAAGCTGTTCCTGAACCAAGCCAATCGCCGTGGCTTACGTGTTCAGCTGCAGGGTGGCAATGGCAATCGGGAAGCCGTCGGGGCGCAAATACGACTTGAGTTGGAAGGGGAGTCCGGCCCGTCCCGTACAGTTCGACTCGGCTCCGGGTTCTTGTCGCAAAACTCAACCACCCAGGTTTTGGGTGCGGCTGAAAACGCGACAGCGTTGCTTGTCGCTTGGCCAAGCGGAAAGGAAGAGCGCTACAAGCTGGCGCCGAACCAATCGGCGATCACCGCTGTCAGCGGACAGGGGGAACCGTTGGTCAACTAGCCGATCGTGTTAAGATCATCGACAGCTTTGCTCCACTCGTCACTGTAACGATCATGATTGTCGTTAATCTCCATCAACTCACGGTTCAACTGTTGAGCCTGGCCGCCGTCAGTGTAGGTTTCCGGTAACTCAAGCTGCGAGGCGATCTCAACCTGCCGCTTTTCAATGGCGGATATTTTGGCTTCAAGCTTGTCGATGACATCCTGTTTTACTTTTCGCTTTTTAGACAACGCTTGACGCAGTTCGGCCTCTCGGCGTTTCCTTGATTTCGCGTCTTCGGGCCTGGTAGTGGTTCCACCCCTTGCCGGGGAGCCGTTGGACAGGCTGGTTTGTGTGGCGCGGGAGGATAATTGGCCGGTCTTGTCCAGGTAGTAGTCGTAGGGGCCGGGATAATGCCTGAGTTTGCCCTGCTCAACATGAATGACATGCGACGCAATCTTCCGGATGAAATGCACGTCGTGGCTGATGAACACTAGGGTCCCCTTGAACTGTGACAGTGCCTCAATCACCGTGTCGATGCTCCCCATGTCGAGATGGGTGGTCGGTTCGTCGAGCAGAAGAAAATTGGGCGGATTGAGTAGAAGTTTTGCCAGTGCAAGTCGACTTTTCTCGCCTCCACTCAGAACGCCGACCTTTTTGAAAACGTCGTCATCTGAGAACAGGAAACCACCCAGCAACGTGCGAGCGGACTCCTCCGTTACGTTCGCCCTCGTATCGAGCATTTCCTCAAGCACGGTACGGTTCAGTTGCAGTGTTTCGGAACGGTGCTGTGCGAAGTAACCCGGTTCGACATTGTGGCCAAGCTCTCGCTCCCCGGTGTCATGCGAAATTACCCCGGCTAACATCTTCAAGAGAGTAGACTTGCCGGCACCATTCGGTCCGACCAGTACAATTCGCTGCTGCCGCATAATCTCAAGATCCAGCGATTCGTACACTTGGAGTTCACCGTAGGACTTGGCCAGGCTCTGGAGGGTGATCACCCGTTGACCACTGCGACCGGGCTGCGGGAAACTGAAGTTGATCTTCTTTCGTGAGATAAACGGCGCCTCAATTTTCTCCATTCGCTCTATTTGTTTGAGTTTGCTTTGAGCTTGGGTGGCCTTGGTGTTCTTGGCGCGAAATCGATCCACGAATCTCATCAGACGATCAATTTCCTTTTTTTGTTTTTCGTAGGCGGCCAGGCGCTGGGTTTCGGCGGCTTCCCGCTGGACGAGATACTTTTCGTAGTTGCCGGTGTAGCGGGTGATACGGCCGCTTTCGAGTTCGACGATGTACTGTACGAGCTCGTTGAGAAACTCCCGGTCGTGCGAAATTAGCATGATCGCGCCGGAATAGTTTTGAAGATAATTTTGCAGCCAAATCAAAGAATGCAGGTCCAGATGGTTTGTTGGCTCGTCAAGCATCAACAAGTCCGGTTCCTGGACAAGTAATCGGGCCAGATGAGCGCGCATGATCCAGCCACCGCTCAATTCCTTGGCGAAGCGATCGAAGTCGGTGTCCTTGAAACCAAGCCCGCCCAGAATCTGTCGCGCCTTGGCGATGAGCGTACCGCCACCCGTCGATTCAAACACCTCGTAGTCGGCGTCAGTCGGGTCTCCACCATGTGCTTGGCCAAGCGCCCCCAGGCGCCGGGCTGCCTCAATGAAGGCAGGTGAGAATGAGCAGGCTAACTCGATCACCGTTTCATCGCCGGTAGGTGCGTTTTCTTGCGGGAGAAAGCCCACTTTGGCCCCCCTCTCAAGTGCTATCTCACCGCTATCGGGCGATGTGTCATCAAGGATGATGGAAAGGAGGGTGGACTTCCCGGCACCGTTCCTGCCGACCACTCCGATGCAATCCCGGCGATTAATTTGCAAACTAGCATTTGCAAACAACGTTCGCCCGGCGTAGGCCTTCGAGATACTCTTGATGGATAGCATCGGATTTAGCGCCTCATCCCGGAGGGGAACAAAAAATGGTGCCAGAGGCGTGATTTGAACACGCGACCAAAGGCTTATGAGCCCTCCGATCTGACTGCCAATAAATGATTGATTAAAAGTGGTTTAAGGGCTTTTTAATTTGCCAATTTCGGGCTACCCCCATTATGCCCCCCTAGCTCGCCCCAAAATGGTAGCGGGTGAGGGACTTGAACCCCCGACCTATTGATTATGATTCAACCGCTCTAACCAACTGAGCTAACCCGCCAAAAAAGGGAGGGCATTTAAGCACACCTGTCAACTAAAGGCCGACTGAAAAGTATTCGTTTGTGTCCTCCAAGCTCACCCCGGAACCAGTGTAATGAGCGTTTAGCATCTGGCAACCGGCCCCCATTCTTGAGTTATTACAATGCTTGTAAAAGGATCAGGCAACACGACTTTCACTGCAGGTATCGCCGCGTGTTGACAACTCAGGTTACTCCATGAAGCCTCCGCCAGGGAGGTGTATCGAGATGCGGTACTCTCCCTGGCTAAGCTGGCACACGACAATGGTCTTATTCAAACATTTGCCTATGATCTTTTTCGCGGGAGCTGTGATTGCTGCGGCCGAGCCCGGAATTGTTCGTGTCCAGCTTGAGCAACAGCAGATTCTGGTAGAGGCCAGCTTTGCACGCAGCTCGGAAGCTGGCCTGTTGATGAGTCAACCACACGAGCCGGAGGGGAAGGGAAAGCAGGTTAAGCTCAAATGGAGTTGGATCAAGGAGGTTGCCGTGACGCGAATCGACCGACACAACGGTCGCCGGGACAATGTCTTTTGCCGTTTTCAACTCATTGATGTACTCAGCGGTAAGACGATTGGTCAAGCACGCTGGATTGACAACATTAAGTCAACGGCTACCCGTACGCTTGACTTCCCGGCAGCCCGGGGAATCAAGGGGCTACAATGCATCGAGGACATTGACGATGCCTTGAGCCTGGGGGTGAAGCAAGCGGCCTTGAATGTCACCCTCGACCAACTGGTGAACTGGAGGGCTGAGTCCTCTCAATTCACGCGTGAGGTTGACGGCGAGACGGTTTGCTTTCACGCAAGCTACGTCGCTCACATTGACTCACAGCTAAAACGGCTGACTGATGCGGGGGTTGTGAATTCGCTCATCATTTATAACCGAATTCCGGGATCGCGCGACAAGAGTCCTCTGATACACCCTAGCACAGACTTGAGCAGATCTCCGTTTCATGTAGGCGCATTCAACCTTGCCACCAAAGAAGGCGTGCGAGCTTATCGCGGGGCGATAGGGTTCCTCGCAGATCGCTATTCCGACCCGCAGAACAAGCATGGCTTAGCCAAGCGCTTCATCATCGGGAACGAGCTGCAGTCGCATTGGTATTGGTACAATTTAGGCGAGATGCCGCCGCGCCATGTTGTTGAAGAATACCACAAAGCGCTGCGGTTGGCTCACTTGGCAGCGCATCAGGTTCACCCAGGGATCCAATTGTATATTTCACTCGATCACCATTGGTCCGCTCAAATGGGCAGTAACCCTCTTCGCAGCATGCCGGGCAAATATTTCATTGAGACGCTGAACACGATCGTCAAGTCCGGCGGCAACTTCGACTGGCACGTTGCGTTTCACCCTTATCCGGAAAATCTTTTTGACCCGAGAACATGGGAAGATATCGATGCAACCCCGTCATTCGACACAAAGAAAATCACCTTCAAGAATATCGAGATTCTCCCGGCTTTCCTGCGCCAGGCAAGATTCCTGCATGACGGCAAGCCACGGCGGATCATCCTGTCGGAGCAGGGCTTTCATATGTCCGGAGGTCGGGACGGCGAGCGCGACCAGGCAGCAGCCTACGCCTATGCTTACTATCGCGTGCGCCATACCGAGGGAATTGATGCCTTCATCCTGCATCGTCACGTTGATCATCCAGGGGAAGGGGGGTTGCGTCTTGGTCTGCGCAGCAGTCGCAGTGGTGAGGGCCGCCCCATTTGCGATGTGTTTCGCCGAGCAGACACCGATGATTGGATGGAAGCCTTCAAGTTTGCCCTACCTGTTATCGGAGTAAAAAGTTGGCCTGATATCATCCCCTCCAAACGGCTCCAAACGGAATGACTACTTTTACGACAATTGACAGGATTCAATTCTACCGTACAGTTCGCGCCCCTTTATGAGAGAGGATTTGCATATCGCTATTGTGGGTGCCACCGGGGCGGTGGGGTTAGACATGCTCAAGACGCTGGAGAAGCGCAACTTCCCGTTGGGCACCTTAACGCCGCTCGCCTCGGCGCGTTCGGCTGGCAAAACGCTCCCATTCCGCGGGCAAGAAATTCTTGTACAAGAACTAACGGGAGATTCGTTTGTTGGCGTGGACATCGCGCTATTCAGTGCAGGTGGCGCAATATCCAAAGAGTTTGCCCCGCTAGCGGTGAATGCAGGCGCGGTGGTCGTTGATAATTCCAGTGCGTTTCGGATGGATGACAGCGTGCCGTTGGTTGTGCCAGAAATAAACACCACCGATGTCGCGGCCCACAAAGGTATCATCGCAAACCCCAATTGTTCCACGATCGTGACCGTCATGGCGCTGTATCCGTTACATCAAGCGTTTGGTGTGAAGCGAATGTTTGCCTCTACATATCAGGCAGTGTCCGGCTCGGGTGCAATGGGCATCGAAGAACTAAAGCGTCAAGTCAGCGAAATCAACGACGGCAGGGAAGTTACCAGAGAGGTTTACCCACACCAAATAGCCTTCAACGTGCTGCCGCATGTCGATGTGTTTCTAGAGAACGGCTACACGAAGGAGGAAATGAAAATGGTGCACGAGTCGCGTAAGATCATGGGGTTGCCCGGTTTCCAGGCGAGCGTAACCTGTGTTCGTGTGCCAGTGTATCGCGCCCACTCGATCTCTGTCAGCGCCGAGTTTGAAAAACCGGTGTCAGTTGAACATGCACGTGAAGCGATAGCCGCTGCACCAGGAATCGATTTAAATGACGATATCGCCAGCAACGGCTATCCATTGCCGCTCGAACTGGCCGGCCAAGATAATTGCCAAGTCGGCCGAATTCGCAAAGATTGCGCTATGGAGAACGGGCTTAGCTTTTGGGTGGCAGGAGATCAGCTGCTAAAGGGCGCCGCCCTAAACACCGTCCAGATTGCCGAGGAAGTGGCCAGGCTTTAGTTTGAAAAGCGGAACCCGTTTTGTTCGAGCATCTGAAGTGCCTGCCTGTTCACTGAATCCCGAAACCACCGTCGAATCTCAAGGGCCTGCTGCTCGCTGAGTTCCCCGGCCTGTTGAAGTTGCTCGGGCTTGGTTTCCCGCAGTTTGTCGATGGAACCGAACATCCCGATCAACTGCTTGGCCAGGTTTGTGTCGACCCCCGGCAAGCGCAGACCAAAAAGCAGTGCGCTTGGTTCCGTCGACTTGCTGCTTTGCATTTGTCCTTTAATCTCTGTCAGTTGCCTGGCTGAAACGCCCTCGAGCTGATCCCAGTCGCCTTGCCTAAGCTCATACAATTCGCCGGGATGCAGCACCAGCCGATGCCTGGCTAGTTGCCTGACTCTGAGCTGGTTAAGTGCCGGAATGTCGACGGCCTCCGGCGAACACCAATGGGAGATCCACTGGGCGACCTTGATCGGGCAATCGAGATTCGGGCACAGGTCGCCACTGATTTTTGAGCCACACTCGGGACACTTCGGGCCGCTGGGTCCCTTGAAAAAATCGGTGAGTGTTTGCAGCAATGAAGCCACGCGGATCTCAATCGTGGTCGTGACCGCCGTCCCCATCGTCCGGTTCGGTGTATTTGATCTTGGCGGTTTTCTTCAATTCATCGACCAGTTCCTGCAGCTTCGCATCCTGACGTTGCGCTGACAGTTCCGTCTCGATGTCGGCGCGAACTGACTCGAACGGCTTGGGCTTTCCGTGTTTGCGATCGGTGACCTTTGCCAGGTGAAAACCGTGAGGTGTAGAGAAAACCGGGCTGACTTCCATCTCTTTCATTGAGAATGTCACAATTTCAAACTCATCCATCAGTTCGCCGCGCTTGAAGTAACCAAGATCGATTTCCTCCGCTGGCTTGTCGGAATGTTTTCTGGCTACCTCGGTAAAATCAGCGCCATCGACAAGTTGTTGTCGCACCTCGCAAAGCGCCTTGAAAATGGCCTCTCGTTTTTCTGACTCACGGACTGATTTAAAAATGTGTGAGGCGCGAACCTCGTCCTCGTCACTAAATTTTTCAACGTTATTGTCGTAATACTCACGGCACTCCACTTCGGTCGGTTCCGGGAGTGATTTGCAAGTGCTTTCACGAAGTGACTCAACCTGCAGGTTTACGCTGAGGTCACGCCGAATCAGCTCGTCCTGCTCTGGCGATAGGCCCATGCTCGCATAAAACTGATCACTGCCTCCGTGCTCCTCCTTGAGTTTATCAAACGCCTGGCTGACCTCCTCTTCCTGCGGCTCAGGTATTGTCCGGAGAGCTTCCTGAGTCAGCAGTGCCCGAAATGTGATGTTGTCGTTTGCATAACCGCGAAACTCATCGTCACGTTCGCAGCAGGATATCGAGCCCAAGCTTTCGTAATGGGCCTTGATCGCTGAGAATTCCTGTTCAATGACGGAGTCGTCTATCGTCTGGTCGTTAACAACCAATGGCATACCGCATCTTCCTCTGTGGGCAACCGCTTGGCAATGGCGATTTTAACCATCGCAGCGTAAATGAACTTGACCCGGCTTAGTTTCTCCATAATTGAATGATCGGAACGGCTATCTGGTCAAGAGTCGGGCGAAATGAACAACACAGAGGATCCATCTCAATTTAATCGCCGCGATTTTCTTAACAGTTTCACTTCCGACTTCGCTGTGACGGTGGCAGGCGGCGCTATACTGGAGTTTACGCCCGGCGTGCTTGGGCAGGCGGAAGAGGCGCTGAGAGGCGACAGGTTCGTTGCCCTCAAAAAGTAACCGTGGAAGGGAAGCGATTTTTAAATGAACAACGAGAGTAAGAATCTGAAAACTGGTTTTCAGATTCTGACTATTGTCTCAACATTACTGGTTTTCGGGGGAGCCATCTGGCTAGCCAAAGATCAAATGGGGGGGCGCATTCAAGAACAAGTGTTAGAGCGGTATGCGCAGGAGCTATACGCCATTTCGCTGGTACACCAGGTGACGGTGGTTGAATCGACCGAGGACATGTTCATGGATAACGCATCCGACCAGTTGACCGTCTATGAGGGTGTTGCCGAGTTGAGCGGTGCGCTGGGTGTCCGGCTTTACACGACAGAGGGTGAGTATCTTATTTCCTCCCCTGAGAACATTGCTGAAGGCAGCCTGCCTGCTGAGCAATTGGAGTCGGTCCGTTCACTTGTTCCTGTCAGCGTATTGAATGACAGGCTCCCAGTTGAGGATGTTTTTTGGGAGCCACTGCTTGATGGAGAAGCTCATGGGCAATCAATGACTGTCCGGAGGGTGGTAATGCCTGTTCATGTGGCAGACGAAGACGAACTGCTTGGCGTGGTGCAGTTTCTTTTTGACGGTTCGGACGCGCTTGCTGACATTGACGATTTGAACGATGGATTATTTCAGCAGGGAGTCTTTATTTTTGCCGCCGGTAGTAGTGTGATTGCACTGCTACTGTCTTTTTCCTTCGCGCGGATCAACCGCATCCACCGTTCGCTCGTCAAGCGGACGTTTGCCCTCAAGAGGGCAAACCAAGAGTTGGCACTCTCGGACCGAACCAGCGCAGTGGGAGGGGTTGCTTCTCACTTGATCCATGGCCTGCGAAATCCGATTGCAGGCCTACGCGCCTACCTGAATACCGAAGGACCCGACAGGGATGATCTATCCAGTGCACAGTCAGCGGTTAAGCGAATGGAGGAAATGGTTGATAATATTGTGCGAATACTTGGGGAGGACGCTGGCAGTGTCGTATACCGATTAAGCATCACTGAGTTGCTCGATATTTTTCAGGCTCGAATTGCGCCGATTGTCAGTGAGCATCGGGTGAAACTCATTGTCAATGGCCCGGGGGAAAGAGAGCTGGATAACCGTGAAGGGAACCTGATTTTACTGATTCTCGAGAACCTCGCCCAGAATGCGCTCGAGGCCAGCGAAAAAGATGGGCTGGTCACAGTTCGCGTCAGCGAAACCAGTGGGATGACTGTATTTGATGTGAGCGACACTGGCGGCGGGCTCCCGGAGGCAATGAAGGCGACGCTGTTCCAGCCCGGCCAGACGTCGAAGGAGCAGGGGAGTGGTCTTGGTCTGGCAATCAGCGGGCAATTGGCCGCGTCGATGGGCGCTAAGTTGGCCCTGTCCAAGTCGGACGAAAATGGAACGACGTTTCAGCTGTCCTTGGGCGAGCGCAACGACTAGCGGGCAGCGTTGAACACCTTGGCCAAGCGCTTGAGCAGTCCGGCCATTTGACCAAGTGGTATCATGTTCGGCCCATCGCTGGGCGACTTGGTCGGCTCTGGGTGCGTCTCGATGAACAGCCCGTTCGCTCCAGCCGCAAGGGCAGCTTTGGCCAATACGGGGGCGAACTCGCCATGGCCCGACGAACGGTCACCACCACCACCTGGTAGCTGCACCGAGTGGGTGGCGTCGAAAACGACCGGATAACCGAAAGACTGCATGATTGGGATCGAACGCATGTCGGCGACGAGGTTGTTGTAGCCGAAGCTGGAGCCTCGCTCCGTTAGAATAATCTTTTTATTCCCGCAACCTGCTGCCTTGGCTGCGACTTGCTCCATCTCTTTTGGTGAGAGGAACTGGCCTTTCTTGATGTTCACGATTTTGCCAGTGTTTGCAGCGGCCGTGACGAGGTCGGTCTGGCGGCAGAGAAAAGCGGGGATCTGCAGTACATCAACCACTGAGGCAGCCTGTTCCGCCTGCTGACTATCGTGGACATCCGTAAGCACCGAAACGCCGACTTTGGAACGAACGGATTCCAGAATGCGCAGGCCGGCATCCAGGCCTGGGCCTCGTTTTGACTTGGCGGAGGTGCGGTTGGCCTTGTCGAAGCTAGCCTTGAACACGAAGGTGATGCCAAGTGCCTCACAGCTGCGTCTTAGAGACCTGGCGATCTTGAGGCAAAGCGCCTCGGACTCAATCACACACGGTCCCGAAAACAGGAATAGTCGACTTGGTTTGTCCAGTCTTTTCCAGAGCGCGGCTGATGTCATTCTGTGTGGAGCAGTTGGTTGGAGCAATCCCTCACGCTGTGAGCCCCGGGCAGTCGAAGTACAAATTGGCTAAGCGACCGGGTGCTCGCAGTCTAGCGAGTGGTGGGGAGCGGTGTCGAGTGAATTGTCAGGGCAACTCCAGTGAAACCCGCCCAGTGGCGCGCCGCAGGAATAGGCCGCCACGGCGAACTTGAACGATATCTAGCATCAGTCTGTATATCAAACCAA
>ENA-UPTF01002508-UPTF01002508.1-marine-metagenome-genome-assembly--contig:-NODE-2508-length-10600-cov-8.715860_pt1 | contig 10600 bp, 12 predicted proteins | sample MGYA00238166_ERZ767019 | MGnify/ENA primary metagenome ERZ767019 (study PRJEB28930, sample SAMN06266391) | marine metagenome | isolation source: Sea water from 250 m depth | place: Atlantic Ocean... | reverse complement strand
TATGTAAATCATTCATTTTTTTGACAGAGTCATGGTAGTAAAGTGGATCCCAATTACTAAATAATTGCGAGATTGTTTGAGATTTACCTAATTCATAACCAAGTAAAAGAACTGGTTTTCCTTTAGAATACAAAGAGGAAACTATTTCGTTTACTTGTTTAACTATATCACCCACTTCTGGAAAGACAAACTCAGGTAAACCAAATGTACATTCTGTGATAAGAGTTTTACATTTTGGAATTTTTGCCCCTTTAAGAAATCCTCTATTGCGAAGAGTGATATCACCAGTGTAGAATATATCATCAAACAGTATACCCTTAGAGCCTAAAATATGACCAGTGTCAATCAGAGAGAAGTTTTCCATATTATCAATCGCACTAAATGAAAATCCACGAAGTTTAGCTATCTCATTTGTTTCATTCGATGCTAAAATTGTTCCATTCCCACCATTTGGGAGATGATCAATATGGGCGTGAGAGATGAAATTAATACCATCATCATTAATTTTTTTAGGATCTAGATAAACAGTAGATGAGTCATTCCTGCATTTTATTCCATTTTTTAATAATTGAATTGTTCTCACGTAATTTGGTTAGTTGTTTTGATTATAAATTAGAAGATTGACTATTTGTTAACAAACATATGATTTTAAAAACCACACGATAGTGGATCGTCAGGTTTTAAAATTTCACGAATGACGATTGTCGCATATGAACCACGAGACAATTGAAAATCAATTATATCATTTGATGCCTGAAAACCATCGCATTGTATTGATGAATTTCTAAATCCACCCTCAACTGATATCTCTTGAAAGTCTTTTATCAAAAACTCTGATGGTAAGACCTCTTCTTGTTCTAGAATTTTTTGTATATAGTAATCAAATCTTGTTTTTTTGAAATATGAGTGACCTACTAATGGAATTGTTAGTCTTTGACCAGTTTCATTCTGAAATTTACCTAATTTACCAGTTCTATCATAACAAACATCATTTTCTTTAGGAATAAACAGGTCTTCCTCATACTCAAAAGCCATACTTAATGTCTTATTGAAAATATAAGACTGGTATGCATGAATGTAAAAGCGACGCATTTGTAACGGAATTTCTCGTATTGCAATTTTTTGATCATTTGATTTGGCAAGACCTGTGAGAACTGCTATTTCTATGTCCATGGATTTAGGTAGTTGTTGAATTACTTCTGAATCTGATTTACGCTCGGAGATTAATTTTCTATAGTGATTGTTTTCTTCTGTATCATATTTTGATGAATAACTTAATAGAAAATCTATTGCCTGTTGGTAATTTTCCTGTATTATTGCTTTACCGATGAGATGTGTTACCGGACGTTTTGATCCAAATCTCTGATAACCAAAGAAATTCAAAATTTTATCATGTTCATTAAATTGTGAAATATCATTTGTTAGGTTTGAAATTTTTATCTTGAATTTATTTCCCAACATATCTTGTTTTGAAATTGGTTTTTTAGAAAAACCAATTCGTCTTAAGGAATAGTTTTTTCCTTCAATCTGTTCTAATGATCTTGATACAGTTTTTGCCTGGACGTATTGCTCAGTTATTGCATTCGAATCCTTTAGACCAAGTGCACGAAGTACTAACCCATATCTTTTTTCAGCATCACGTAATGCATGAGTGGTGTCAATTCCATTTTTTCTAAGAGTATATACTGCCAATCCACTATCTTCGGAGATGGTATTAGATGCTTTTTCAGATATTACTTCACTAACTTCAAAATCTTCATTATTTTGTTTGATTTTGCCTTTAGTGCCTGGAAAATTAGTTGAATATACAGATAGTCCTAATTCTGAATCAATCTCTGATATCACGATTCTATAATAACATCCACGTATTGTGAGATAGTTACCTCATTATTGCCTATACCGAGTAAAACCTTGTAGTTACCTGTTAATGATGTTTCACTTGCTTGAATTGTTATTATTACATCCTCAGTATTTCCTTGAGGTGAGTTCCTTGATGATGAAATCAGTAGATCAGAGAAGTTCGTTGTGGCAGAGGCGGTGTGTGATGTCTTTATCTCACTGTTTATGGAATCTGAAATATCGGCATATGTGATTGTGAGAGTGATTTTATCTGATTCGCCTTTTTTGAGTATTAGTGTCTCCTTGTCAGTGTTTGTTTTGAATGGTAATGGTTTGGTTGTATCTATAACTCCAATATTATTTTCAGCCCATTCTGTGAACCAAATTGCGTTATCTGCTATATCAAAACCAAAAATCTGTGCAACACCACAATTAGCATTTGAATCTAAATCACAATCTGCCCAATTAGGATTCTTTGATGGAATCATATATTCAACAAGTGACTCCTTCTGAACATCTAGAATTGCAATTTGGTTTGATGTCTGTTCATTAAATACAAGATTACCAGAATTGTCAGTATCGATCCAGTATGGCCTAGAGACTGGAGATTTTATCACTCCTGTAACATTTCCATATGAGGAAAGTGGAGGTTCTGTTGTTATGTATTTAGTAAATTCTTCAGTAGTAGGATCAAATCTAAAGAAGAAGCTGCTGGATGTGTCAACAATCCAAACGTTACCATTTTGATCAGTTGTTAAACCATTTGCAGTGTTAAGTTCGTTTGGAAAATCAAAAACATGTATGTATTTTTCTAATGTGGTTTCAGTATCATCAATTGAAACCTCATTTTGATAATCTTCAAGATTTAATTTAACAAGAAAGCCAGTTGAATCTACAACCCAATTGGTATACCATAAATTATTTTCAGAATCAATTGTAAGATCACCAGTAAATGCTTCTGGTATTGGATTTAATACACTCATGTATGTCACATCATCCATATTTTGTACTAAATCAAATATTGTAATTTTCCCACCAGTAAAATCATTCACAAAGACATTAGAACCGTCAATCTCTATTTTCTGTGGTAATGAGCCAGATTCAGATGCTGGATATGCCATTCCATCGAAAGTTTCAGTAATGGTGTTAAACTTCCAAATTGAATCATACGTTCCATCAGTATACCACAATGTACCATCTGGTGAATAATCCATTCCCCAAGACATTGTACGACCTTGTTCTGGCCAAAATGAGTTCTCAAATTCTGTAAACTGTTCAGATATGGGATCAAATTTTCCAATGCTTCCTGTGTTAGTTTCTATAAACCAAATACTTCCATCTGGTCCTACTTTTATTGCAAGTGGCTGTGTACATACTGTAGGAATCTTATATTCAGTAACGAATGAATTTGACTTTGCTTTCTCAACACCACAAAATGTAGCACGTTGATCGACAGGAAAATTATCCATCGGTGTTCCTGTTTTTGTGGCATCAAATTCCATTTGCTCTTCTGGATCCATAGTTGGAGCTGGTGGTGGTAATGCAAACATAATAGTAGATGTAAGAAGAATTCCTCCGAAAAAAACTACTACAAATATTGCTTTTTTATTAACAGCCAATAATCATTTCAAATTCTAGGCTTGTTATATCTCATTCCAAAGTTTTACAACAGTTTTAATTCGCCTGTTATCTTATCGATTTTTTCTTCTGGGGCAGGACCTAATGATATACATGTTATAGTACCTGGTGCAATCTGTGTATGACCTGCATCTGTTACTTCAGACCAAGGAATATCTAATTCAATTGCGCCTCTCTTCACTTCCTCTAATTCTTTAAGACTGGAAACTTTAACGACAACTTTTTCTTGACCATTCCACCATTGTTCAAACCACACGGAATTTGATTTTCTAACATGCTCTGCCCCTAATACACATGCGTGGCCTACCTGTGCTGCAATCTTTCCTTTACCCATATCAAGATCAGTTCTAACCACTATAACTTGCTTAATCTCAGACATGGTTATACATGAAAGTTGGTTATGATAAACTTTACAATTTAGGAATGTGAGTTTGATTAAATAGTAATCATTTTCTCATAACAGTGATGTATGATGTAGTAATTGCTGGTGGAAGTATAGCAGGCTTACTGACTGCACGTGAGATTGCCAATGATGGCCATTCTGTTTTAGTGTTAGAAGAGGGTTTTGAGATTGGCACTCCTGAACATTGTGGAGGACTAGTCAGTAAAAAGGCCCTGAATGAATTAGGTATTGAGCTTTCAGCCAAATCATATGATAGTGAAATCAATACAGCTAAAATTTTTTCGCCAGGTGGAAAGTATTTTGAAGTTGACTCAACTAAGCAACAGATTGTTGTTGTTAATAGACGAGAGTTAGATAAACAAATTGCACGGCAAGCTAGAGATTCAGGTGCAAAAATTATGGTGAAAACTAGTTTTCAAGAAAAAATTCCTAATGGTGTGATTACTTCAAATGGTAACATAGATTGCAAATATTTCATTGATTGCCGTGGTGTATCTACGCTAGCAAATAAAGATCGAGATGGAATCTATCTTACCGCACAGTATGAAGTTTATGCAGATTGGATTGATGACGGAGTTGTCGAAGTTTACTTGGATCAAGAAAAATATCCTGGATTCTTTGCATGGATAATCCCATCTGGTAATGGTGTTGGAAAAGTTGGTGTTTCCGGAAAGGAAATAAACACATCAACAATAATTCACGAGTTTTTAGAACAAAAAGGAGATTTCTCAGTAATTAGGAAAATTTATGCACCTATCTGGATTAAAGGTCCAATTAAGGAATTTGTAAACAAAGATACTATAATTGTGGGAGATGCAGCTGGACAAGCAAAACCAACTACAGCTGGTGGAATTTTTTCATGTGGTATGGCTGGAATTATGGCGGGAAAGGCAATTGCCATGGCTCTAAAAACAGGTGACCCCTCAAAACTGGCAAATTATCAAAAAATGTGGAAAGGGAAATTTGGAAGTGAATTTGAAAAACAAGGTATAGCAAGAAAAGTTCTTTCACGAATTGATAATCAAACTATCAATAAATTGTTTAGTTCTATTACACCAGAAATTATAGATGACATTTCAAAAAAAGATGACTTTGATTTTCATACCAGTTCAATTTTCAAATTGTTAGGGGTTAAAGGAACACTTAGTGCTGCAAGTTCATTAATGAGTGGAGAATTGAAAAAAATAATTCCTCATCAAGGCTAAAAATTCAAGGAAGGTATAAATTCCTAGGAGCGACAAAATGCAATATGTCATCTAGTATAGAATTACCAATATGCAGTGGTTGTAATAGACACATTATGCCTAATGATAAATCTGTGAAATTAAATTGTCCAGAATGTGGTACTGTGCTGTTGTGGAGATGTCAAAGTTGTAGAGAATCTGCCTCATCATATACTTGCAGTGAATGTAAATTCTCAGGACCTTAAAAATGGCTAGACTACTTTTAATTGTCAAAATTCTTCCAACTGGAACTGATGTTGATTTGGATGAAGTGGTAAATTCAATAAAACAAAATCTAACAGATCGCATAGAATTAAAACAATACCAAAAAGAACCATTGGCTTTTGGATTGGAGTTCATCAAGGCTCAATTTACTTTAGATGACGCTGAGGGGCAGATGGAATTACTGGAAACATCCATGAAATCAACTGAGGGTGTAAGTGAATTTGAAGTTTTGAACATGAGCAGAATGTCTGTTGACATGAAATAGGTGATATGATTGGCTCGAAATAACGATCCACTACAAATGCGTGTTGAGGAAGCAAAGCAAAGAGATATTGGTAAAAAACGTGCAAGAATTGGCCCTGACGCAATGGATTATCTTGGAGTATCACCGGGTGATGTTATACAGATCAGTGGAAAAAAAATCACATGTGCAATTGTATGGCCTTCTGATGAGGACGAAAAATATCCAGATACAATTAGGATTGATGGTCAAACAAGAAAAAATGTCAATGTTGGATTAAATGATATTGTAGAAATTAAAAAAATAGTTACAAAGCCTGCCAAATCTATCACTTTGACTCCCATTACTGATACAGTAACTGTAGATAAGGAATTTTCTGATTTTGTAAAAAATAGACTAAAAGGTTTACCGCTAAGTCATGGGGATGAAATTTCTGTGATGATTTTAGGAAATGCGATGGACTTTAAGATTAGTAAGATTTCTCCAAAAGGAGTTGTAAGAATTGAGCGTACAACAGTACTAACAATTCTTTCAGAAAAATCAGAAGACAAGAAATTTAGGATTACATACGAAGAGGTTGGTGGACTACGTTCCGAAATCAAAGTTATGCGCGAGATTGTAGAATTACCATTACGACATCCAGAGTTATTTACAAGGCTGGGAATCGAACCACACAGTGGTGTGCTATTATATGGTCCACCTGGATGTGGTAAGACACTTCTTGCTAAAGTTTTAGCTAGTGAATCTGATGCAAACATGTTTTCAATTAATGGTCCAGAGATTATGAACAAGTACTACGGTGAAACAGAAGCAAAGTTACGAGACATATTCAAAGAGGCAAAAGAAAATTCACCTGGTATAATATTCATTGATGAGATTGATGCAATTGCACCAAAAAGGGAAGAGGCATATGGTGATGTTGAGAAACGAGTTGTTGCACAACTTTTGGCGTTAATGGATGGATTGACAGATAGAGGTAATGTTATCGTGTTAGGAGCAACAAATCGTCCTGACAGTGTTGATCCTGCATTACGAAGACCAGGAAGATTTGATAGAGAGATGGAAATTTCAGTACCAAATGCCGATGGTAGGTTAGAAGTGATGGAGATACACACTAGAGGAATGCCAATTGCCAAAGATGTTAATTTGAAAATACTGTCATCAGAATTAAACGGGTACACAGGTGCTGATATGAAATCACTATGTAGGGAAGCTGCAATGAGATCAATCAGAAGATATCTTCCGGAGATTGATTTGGAAACAGAGAAAATCCCAACCAAAGTCTTACAGTCAATGGAAGTTAAACTGACTGACTTCTATGATGCCATGCGTGAAGTTGTCCCTACTGCAATGAGAGAATTCTATGTTGAGCGCTCAAAAGTTTACTGGGATGATGTTGGGGGTCTAGACTATGCCAAAAAAATACTTGAAGAGAATTTGATTATTGCAATGATAAACCCTGAAAAATTTTCCAAAATGGGAATCAAACCGCCAAAGGGTGCATTACTGTATGGTCCGCCTGGATGTGGTAAGACACTCTTAGCAAGAGCGCTAGCTACTGAAAGTAGTGGTAATATGATACTTGTGAGAGGTTCAGAAATTTTATCAAAATGGGTAGGTGAATCTGAGAAGGCGATAAGAGAAATCTTCCGAAAGGCAAAATCGTCATCACCATGTGTGATAATATTTGATGAGCTTGATTCACTAGCAAAATTCAAGTCAGGTGAAGAAGGTGGTATTGGAGAAACAGTTCTTAGTCAATTGTTAACGGAGATGGAAGATGGCTCAGCCTCCAGAGTGGTAGTCATAGGAATTTCAAATAGACCGGACATAATTGATGGTTCTGTATTAAGAACAGGTAGATTAGATTTGAGAATTTTTATTCAGCCACCTGATGAAAGGGGAAGATTTGATATAATTAAAATATTGACTGACAGTATGCCTTTATCATCAGATGTAAATTTGAAAGAGATTGCTGTTGCAACACAGAATTATTCTGGTGCTGATCTTGCTGCACTATGTAGGGAAGCTGCAGTTAAGGCAATGCAAAACAATGTATCTAAAATATCAAGTGCTGACTTTGCTGCAGGATTAAAACAAATCAAACCTTCTATCACAAATGAAGTTGAAACATGGTATGAGAAAATAAATGATGGTATATCAAATGTAATTCCAAAAGAGTCAGATAGGGCATTTTATGGTTAAAATGAGTGTATTACTTAAAAATCAATTACTAGAGAAGATTCAAGAGTCTAAAGGACTAACTGATAAAGAACTATTCAAAATTTTATCCAAAAATAATCCTATTTTAGAAAATGAATTTAACAAAGTTCTGCTTGATTTAGAAATCAAAGGATTAATCTCAGTTGCATGGATCACAAAAGATACAAAAAGAATTGAGTCTGTGACAATTGAGAAAGATGATGATGCGTATGAAAAACAAATTAAAGAAACTGAAGATAAAGATTACGAGGCCAGTTTCCCTAATTCTGATTAATTATATTCTAAAATGAAATGCGGCGTCTAGTGCAACTGCTAGGAAGATAATTGTTAAGTAAGGGGCTGTGACTTTGTATGCTTTCCATGCAAAGTCTGATGTAGGTAATTTAGTTAGTCGGTAATGATAAACTAACATTAGACCACCTGCTGCAGCGGCAATTATAGTATATACGATTCCCATCCCAAACGCATACAGCATCAATGAATATGGAAGTAAAATCAACGTATTGATTAGAATATACTTTGATGTTTTTTCCATTCCAATAAGTACAGGAAGCATTGGAACTTTTGCCTCACTATACTCATCTTTCATTTTCATAGCCAAACACCAAAAATGCGATGGTGTCCATACGAACACCAGAAATCCAATCAAGAATCCAAGAATATCCATTGAACCTGTTGCTGCTGACCAGCCTGCCATTGCTGCCGCACTACCAGCAAATCCACCTATTACAATATTTGAAGAATTTAATCGCTTTAGCCATACTGTGTATATTATTACATAGAAAAAAATTCCTAATGCGATGAAAAATGCTGAAACATAATTTAACGCTAATGCGCCATAAACCACTGAAACAACACTTACTGCTAATCCATAAACTAAAACCTGATTTGGTTTGATACGTCCGTCTGGAATAGGTCTGGTACTAGTACGTTTCATTAGTGGGTCAATATCACGATCATAGTAATGATTTAGCGCACTAGATCCGGCAGATGCCAAGGCACCAGCAATAATTATATGAATTAATCCCCAGGTATCTAATTCAGGACCTACTAGCTTACTTGCAGCATACATTGAGGTTACGGCAGTAATTACCAATAAAACGACAATCCTAGGTTTTGAAATCTCTATAATCTCTCTAATACCCAATAATGTTCGTCATTGAATCATTGTATTAATTCCCTTCTAATTGCGATCAAATCCATTACACAACGATAAAATATTCCGGTGAACGCATCAAAACAAATTGAGTAATTGGGAACTTGTTATGCCTGGTGGAGGTTTGACTGCTGTTGGGTTAGCAGGATTAGTAACATCATATTCGGGCTTGGCTCATACATTCATTGATGGACTACATGCGCTTAGTGGTTTGTTGACTATGTTTGGTCTCATCATTCTTGCCCAAGGAATTTTGGATGGTGGTGGAGTTTCAACGACTAATAGAACAAAAGCAGTTGTCCTAGTTATTGTCTCGATTTGTTTGGGCTTTGGTACATTTGCATTAGTGTTTACGGAGAATTCTACTGTATCAGTATTTTATGCAATATTAATTATGATTACAATTCCAGCAGTTGTAATATCATACTTTGCAATGAAAGTTCCACAGTATGTAAAACCTATTGGTGTGATATTCATCTTGGCATTTGGTTCTGCAATTGGAATGTATGTTGCATTTGGATATGTTGGCCCAGATGGATATCTTGTTGCAAGTGAAGTAGAAATAGTTGAAGAGATTGAGGATGTGATTCCAACTGGACCTATTTTCGCAATATCAATTTTAGCTGGTTCAGCAGAACAAGGAAACCCTGATTATAGTCCAGATGAAGCAATAATACCACAAGGTCATACTATTCAATGGACAAATGATGATGAAATGTCACATACTGTGACAAGCTCATTGGACTTTGGAGAGACATTTGATTCAGGCTTGATGAATGCCGCTGGTGTTTTTTCACTTGACAGTAATCAACTTGATCTTGGTTCATACGAATACCTGTGTATTGTACATCCATGGATGGTATCAACAATTGTTATAGAAGAGCCAATTGAATAATAGTGTGAAAGAAATAATTCTAAATCAGGCACAGATGGATTTACTTAGGGATCATGCTGCAAAATGTGGTTCAAATGAATCATGTGCAATGCTACTTGGTATACATAATGAACAGCAGTGGAATGTTAAAGAAGTTTTTCTAACACGTAATGCAGATGGGGACTCGGAAATAACTTTTACAATCCCACCAGAAGAACTTCTATATGGATATAAACTTGCAGACGAAAAACATTTAGAATTAGTTGGTATTTTTCATTCTCATCCAAACTCAATTGCAGCACCATCAAATACTGATAAAAAATTCATGAAATTGAATGGTGATATTCCATGGATTATTTTTTCTGGAATAAACACAGATTTCAAGGCATACATACTTGATGAAGATATAGAAGAGATTCCGCTTAAAATTATAGAAAGACATTTTTTCCAATAGGTTATAATAACTTGCTTGAATTAAATAGAACCAATTTTTAGGCACTGTATGGACATACATGTTTACGACACTTATGTTAAAGCCAAAGATGGTCATACAATGCATTTCGATGTTATCACCGATAAGCAAGATCATGATCAAGCAATTGCATATGCAAAAGAATGGCTAGCAACTGTTGGTGAAGATGGCGCAATTGTAACAGGAGAGGAATGTCAATTCTGTCACACACAAGGTGCACCAGAGCCAGTAGAAAACGAGATTAAAGAGAAAGGCTATTTCATTCAAAAGATGGAAGGCTGTTAATTCTATAATCTTTTTTTATTT
>ENA-UPTF01002507-UPTF01002507.1-marine-metagenome-genome-assembly--contig:-NODE-2507-length-10601-cov-2.566420_pt1 | contig 10601 bp, 10 predicted proteins | sample MGYA00238166_ERZ767019 | MGnify/ENA primary metagenome ERZ767019 (study PRJEB28930, sample SAMN06266391) | marine metagenome | isolation source: Sea water from 250 m depth | place: Atlantic Ocean... | reverse complement strand
ACGCTCTTCCGATCTTCGCCATTCATGTCTACGATTACGGCATCCTCGGGCGCAGGCGAATCTGTACCTTCTGCGATTGTAATGTTAAACCATTCATCAGGATCAGAAGAGCCAAATGCGATGCGAACATGTCCCGCTGGTGGAGGAACAAATCCTGGTTGTTCTTGCGTGGAATCATACTCTTCATCGGACTCGTGAACGGAAACTATGTCCTCGAAGCCATCTTGATCTAGGTCTGCCATGACCAACCCATCACTGCCGCTTAAGGCGAAACCAGCACTTTCAGGATCATCGATAATGTGCTCTTTCCAACTGATATACATGCCATCGGCCGCTCGGGCGTTAGTCAATTTATCGCCTACTAATTGTTGTGCCGAAACCAGAGTCGCAGTCATACCGAAGACCAGAAGCAATGACAGTTTTAGTTTCATATTCATTCTCACGTTTTATTTTGTAATGATCTATATTACCAGCGACTTCGCTATAGCTGGAGTAAAAGAATTAACCGCTCGTTTTAAAAAGGTCGCTGATTCAGATAAAGCATTTTTGAACCTAATCCTTGAATAACGGTTATTACCGACAGTGCGTATTAGCAGTAAACAGTTAATCAATTTCTTCTAATGGCACATAATCCAGATCAAAACCAAACGCTCTAGGCTCAGTAACCTTTAAAGCCTCGGGTGATCGGTAATGATGCGTGCAGCCTATTCCAAATACACTAACTCGCTGCCCATAACGCATGCGCTCTGCATTTAGTGGTCTACTGGTTTCCTGCTCCACGATACAGATTAAGTCTGGAACACTGGCAACTATTTTTTCCCCAACCCTTGCTACTAAATATTCGTTCTTTATATAGAGCAACATTTTTTTATCTGGATCGTCGAAACTTTGTAACTCTGCTGTTCCAACATCATAACCACCGATTATTTCCCGGTAGCTGTCCAATACTTTCCCAGTAAATAGATGTTTGATGATTCCGTAATCGCTTTGCCCAAAAAACTCAAACAGCTCTGGCTGGATGACATCAATTAACCCCCCGTGCATTCGCATCAGATTTCCTATTTGTGTGGCGAAACTGATGGTGCCGGGGATTGTGCTGCGGCGAACCAAACTGCCTGACATGCCATGCTCTGCCGAACTCACCATACCACCCATTTTTACCGCCTGAGCGCGAATCTCAACTTCGAATTTATGAGCATCCTCACAATTTAGCACCACAAAGTTGTTAAATGAATCCATAACTACAGCAGGCGTTGGGTGAGCACCATAAATAGAAAAGGTCATCATCTGTGCTTCTGGCAAGGCCCTTCCCATTCCATCGCCATCGATACAAGGCAAACCCTTCATCGCAGCAACGTATAAAGGAATGGTGCTATTACCTCCACCTACTTCAAAAGGAACGATTGCATCGATTTTCTTACCGGTTACTTCTTCGTATTTATTTAATGCGCCAATGGCTTCTTCTTCTGTTGGTAGTTGTTCTAGAGTGACAGTCGGCGCACCCACCATGCCGAGGCTTACCACAAAAAAATCATCCGGCACATCTTCAGGTAGCATTAGCGTTGCAGGCCCGTACTTTTTTAATAGCCGTTCTGCTTGAAGCTGCGAGACATAGGGGTCTCCTCCGCCGCCGGTGGCAAGAAAAGCAGCCCCTGCACAAAGATCTTTTATATGTTCCGCACCGATAGTTTTCATTACACTAATTTTAAATCTCCAACAACTTTTATTCGAAGTCGTGCCGCATCATCATCCATGTAGCTCATAGTAGTTTCTTCTACATCTAATACTCTGAGTGTGCTTTCGTCCGCCCCAGCTGAAATCGCCTTTAGTTCTGCCTCTTCAGTAATTTTCTTTAATGCAGTTTCACGTTTGATTTCTGAATAACTCACGATGTATTCGACTTCACCACCTACCTGTGCAATTGCTGCACCAATAGCGTTTGCTACTTCTGCATATTCCGGTTGAATTAGCTGCGACGCTGTTTTCAATTGTCTTGAGATCAATATCGCACCACCGCCTACCAATATTATTGGCACCGGTTCTTCACTAGGGCGCATCTTATCTATGGCATCATCGATGATGTTGTGAATCGTTTGCGTTGCAGTTTCCACTTCATCTCTGTCCAATTGAGAAATGCGATCTTTATCTCCCACTTCGCAGGATCCATTTGCCACTGCTATGTCGGTTGTGGTTAGAGTATCCCCCCCGAAAACCAGACCTTCACGTACCAGGCGGTGGCCAACAGACTGCGGGCCTATAGATATTCCACTATCCCGCACTAAACTTCCTCCTCCCAGTCCTATCGTTAATATATCTGGCATGCGAAAGTTTGTTCGCACGCCACCTACATTTATATGGCTATTACTCTCACGAGGAAATCCGTCGGCAAGAACTCCCACATCGGAAGTAGTGCCACCGATGTCTACGACGGTCGCGTTATCGATACCCGACAGAATCGCAGCGCCACGCAAACTGTTTGTGGGGCCGCTGGAAAACGTTAAGGCGGGATAGCGCGCAATATAGTCGGCAGACATTAGCGTGCCATCGTTTTGACTAATATAAAACGGACAATCAATTTGCCTTTCTTCTAAAGCTATGCGCATGTTTGAAACAACACGATCAGCAAGATTGCCTAGAGAGGCATTTAATAATGCAGCGTTTTCTCGTTCCAGGATTCCGAGCCGACCGATTTCATGACTGAGCGAAATATTGGCATTAGGAATTTTTTCGCGAACCTTTTTGCTAATGATAATTTCATGTTCGGCATTGGCCGGTGAGAATGCGGCAGATACTGCAATGTCATTCACGTTTTTTGCTGCAATGTCTGCGATTACTTTGTCAATTTCTACATCATTTATCTCAGCAATAGGTTTTCCATTAAACAAATGACCGCCGGATACCATATAGGAATGGTTTCCTACTACTTCTGCTATGTCTTTAGGCCAGTCGACCATGGGTGGAAGCCCAGAACCGGTGGGGAGACAAGCACGGATAATTGCGGTCTCACTAAGCTCTTTGCGCTCGATAACCGCATTAGTGAAATGAGTCGTGCCAATCATAACTGCTTCAATTGCAGCGGGTTCGACTCCAGCGTCTGTGAGCACTGCATCCAATGCTTCTATAATTCCTTGTCTTACATCCCTAGTTGTTAACGCCTTATAGGAGCATACGACTGTTAAACCATCCATAAGCACTGCGTCGGTGTGAGTACCACCCACATCGATACCTATTCGCATAAATCTTCTACCTCATGCCTCGGTAACACGGATGGCCAAGCGTGACGACAGAGTAAATAGATGGGACTTGTAACAAGCAATGCATCCAAACTGGGAATAGTGGTAAGTGAAATTTCATTTACAAAGGCAACAATTGAAATAATCGTGGCAACGATCCAAGCGATCAATGCAGCACGATCATAGTCAGGAATTCTATTTTGCAAATCGAAGGAGTAATTTTTTTGTTTCAGGAAAAAGTAATCCGTTAGATAAATGCCAGCAACTGGCGGAACGATTACACCAAGCCACTCTAAAAAATCTACGAAGTATTCGGTAATTCCAATCATTGCCAGCGCAGTTCCCAGAGCACCGCAGGTAATGGCAAGCTTCCATTCTTGTGTCTTCGCCCTAATAACAGCAATAGCGAGAGTAGAGCTATAAAGATTCACGCTGTTAGTAGTCCAAGTTGCAAATACTAAAATGGCAAAGGAACTGCCAACCAATCCCAGAGCAATCATATAAGCCATAGGATCCAGTAATTCGGTTACCATGGCAGGAATAACGCCTATCATCATAGCAAAACTATTGCCGACCCCATTCCCAAATACAGATGCAGTAATGCAATCCTTAGTTGATCTTGCATAACGAGCAAGATCGGGCATTAACACCACGCCAACAATGAGAGATCCAATGATCGTAGAAACGGCGGTAGTGAAATATTCCGGATCCGATCCTTCTATCTCCAACACCGCAGATAAATTTGTTCCACCCAATGACAAATTGCTCACATAAATCAGAAAAATAATAAGCAGCGGTACTGCAAACAGTGCCAGCCGATCAATTGCCTTAAATCCAAAAATTGTTGTAACAATAATCAGAGCACTGGATATCAGTGTGAGCAACCAGATAGGCGGTGATGCGCCAAAGAATTCTATAAAAGCGATGTGCAGGGTTTCACCAAAAAATCCTGCAGTAACTGCGAACCATCCAAGCAGAGTTAATCCTAGCAAGGCGTTTACATAGTTAGATCCTTTTTTACCAAATACAAAAAGGTAGATGAGGTAACTACTAAATCTCGTCTGAGCTCCAACAATGGCTGCCGGTATAGACATTACGGCTAGCACCAGACTGGCCAAGCCCACGGCTTGGGCTGTACCAATAAATCCTAAATTTTCTGAAGTAATTGCTCCGGTATACAAGGTAGGAAGAGTCAGGCAGATACCGAATAACACGAGGCCCACTGACCAGCCTGATACTGTCTCGTCCTCTGTTACCGCCTTACGGGCACTCTCATCGAAATGGTCGGTAAAATTACTCAAGCCAAAAGCTACAATATTGCAAGGAAAAATGCATGCTAGCCTATGCAAGCCTTGGCCGAAAGCATTGAATCGTTTGCCGAGTGCCACTAAGTTGAAGTTATTCTATGTATTGAGATTAATCACCACATTAGCAGTTGCTGCAGTCCCATTTATCGACCTGGCAGGTGGTCGATAAGCCTATGACTCGAGTCATAATTTAGTTACTCTCTACCGAAATAGCTTATACAAAAAGAGGAAAGAACAATGAAACTAATAAAGCACGGATTGTTTGCAATATGTACGCTCGCTATCTTTTCACTCCAGACCTCCACTGCACAAAGCGTACAACCAGATGACTTGGGATTCATTATTGCGACTCCAGATGACTTATTTCAAGGTGGAGCCCGAAGTGAAGCCATCTACGGTGATCCATCCAAGCCCGGCCTTTACGCCATGCGCATTACTTTCCCACCTGGAGCAGGCAGTCGACCCCACTATCACAGCACGGCGCGTTACATCACTGTAATTAAAGGAACCTGGTATACATCCTGGGGACCGAAAGCTGACATTTATAATCCCGATGACATGCTAGCGGTTCCTGAAGGCACGTTTATTTATCAACCGCCAGAAGGTCATCACTATGACATGGCGAAAGACGAGGAAGTAATTGTGCAGATTATGGGAATGGGTCCAGTTATTACGACGCAGATTCCACAACCCGATTGATAATTAAAAAAGTCTGGAGCCGTCTATTTCAATCTCGGAATTAATTTAGTAAATAATTTAAAAAGCCCTTCGAATGTGTTTATTCGAAGGGCTTTCTTTTTGAAGCTTAGTTTTAACTTTTAATCAGTTACTACAGGAAGTTTGGAAGGGAGCCCCCATTCCGACCAACTGCCATCGTAAACGGAAAGATTTTTGTAACCCGCAACAGTTGCTGCAAGAGTTAAGATACACGCAGTGATTCCGGAACCACAGCTAGTGACAATTTTCTGATTTTTCTCTACAAGATTCGCAAACACTTCTTCCAATTCAACAATAGACTTAAGTTCTCCACCGTCCAAAACTTGCGGAAAAGGTAAATTCTTGGCATTAGGCATGTGTCCGCCACGCACTCCTGGTCTCGGCTCTGGTGCTTCACCTTTAAATCTAGCCTTCGATCGTGCATCTAAAATTTCACAGCTCGGATCATCTAGTGCTTTTAAAACCACTTCGAAATCACAAAAGAGATTTTCATCCAAGTTTGCTACAAAATTTCCAAGCGCAACTTCGGCATAAGCATCCACGGACCCTCTTCCTTCACTAATCCATTTAGGCAAACCACCATTGAGCACGGCAACCTTTTCGTGGCCCATGGCACGAAACATCCACCAGGCCCGAGGACTGGCATACAAACCAACATCGTCATAAACAATGATTGTGCTATCAGAACTCACACCGAGTTTTCGAACTTCTTCTTGAAACAATTCAGCAGTTGGCATCATGTGGGGCAATGAACTATTTGGCTTACACACAACACCGTCATAGTCGAAGCGGCGTGCTCCCGGAATTACAGAAAAGTTATCTTCAGTATTTATTGGGACGTAACCTGGCACAACCGGAGGCACTGACGTATCAAGCACAACGACAGAATTGTCATTCAAATTTTCAGCGACCCACTCGGTATCAACCAGAGATGAACTAATTTTTGGCATGGATTAAGTCTAAAGAAGAGCAACGAATTCGCGCAACTTTGCTTTTAACAAGATTGTGTTGTCTGCGCCAATGCGAAGTAGTTGTTTATGGACTTCCTGCAGGTTTTCGATAGAAGCATCTGCATATAGGTACATGATAGATGGTCTTACTAGCTGATAAGGGCCTTCCATATTAGTAGTGCGAAGAACATTATTTATTGCAGCTCTTAGTGTGTCATCGAAACTTACATTTCTAAAACCAATCTCTGCATAGGCCTGTTGAAACAGTGGTGAAAGCGTTTGGTAAAAAACCATCGCTGATTCTGCATCTAGAGATACGAATGTTTGCACTGCATAGTCAAATCTTGCATGAGCTGATTCATCCATGACGAACAAATTATCGTCGATGTTTCTAACCGGCATGTCCTGGCCAAGGGCTCGATAGGGCAATCCGGTTTGCGGAAATTCACCGCGACTAATATTTTCAACGAAGACCACGAACTTTCTGACGATCTGATCTCGAGCTAACAGATCAACAAGCACAGCACCGTTTTGAATTGCTCTTAATCCATCGAATACAAAAGAATCTGAGTCGTTAAGCGAGGGTAGCTGTATAACATCAGCATCGCCTTCTATATTTACTTCTGGTTCTACTACTATTTCAACCTCTTCAGGAGGCGGAGCGACTTCTACTTCTTCAATAGCAGTTACGGCAACAGGAGGCGGCTCTTCTTGAGGCTGGATTCGAATTTGCGGCAAGGGTGAGTTCGACTCTCGATTAAGAATCGGCCTTTCTGCTGGCTCGACTGGCTGTAACGCAGGCACAGGCGGTTCGATCACCACAGTTGTGGTGCCTTGCTGCGTCTCAAGCGTAGCCGCGAAATATACGAGTGATAACAGTGTCAATATTGCCACTGCTGCGATTGTGAAAAGACCTGATTTGGACATGTTTACTGCCCGCCCCTACCTAAAGCAGTAAGAGTATTCTGGCATAGGGCCAATACCGTCACAACTTGTAACTCGAACCATAAGAATGAAGACACGATGTGCCACAATTTAGACATAATTTTCCCAAGAAATTTCCTTCTGCCGTAAGGAAAATACTGGCATAAAAGTCCAATTTTCCTTGTATTTTTTCTCGCATTTGCTCCGCAAATGAGCAGTACTTCCATGTACTGTATTTGAGTCGTTCTCAAAGACTTAGACACACTCAAAACGAAAGTGTTAACTATTAGATCAGTATTTCTGAACTTAGTTTCATATATTCCAGTCAAACAAAAACCCGATCGCTTAGCAGCAATCGGGTTCTTATTTAACTAGTTAATCTAGCGGACTAGATCTTATTGAAACCCAGCTCTTCCATATTGGCTACTAGGTCTCGTCCCGCCGTTGCTGGGTTGGTTCCCTTGTCGATCTTAAGAACGGTGCCGTCCGTATCGATATAGAACGTCCAGCGATTGGCGAATCCGACTTCCATTAGGACGTCATAATCACCAGTCATTTCCTTTGTAGGATCTGAAAGGATCGGAAAATTAGCTTCATGCTCAGCGGCAAAAGCTGTGTTGTCTTCCAGCGTATCTACACTGGCCATAAAGTATGCAACGTCGAAACTCTGAATTTCTCTGGCACTGTCACGCAGCGCTTTACATTGCATAGTTCAGCCACCGGTAAAGGCTTTGGGAAAGAAGGCAATAACTACAGGCTTGTCACCAGCGAACTGAGAAAGCGTGTAGGTTGCACCATCAGAAGCTTGCAGCGAGAAATCAGGCGCTTTATCGCCTTCTTCAACAGCTGCCGCAAACTGACCCCCAAGCGCAAAAACTGCCACTAAAGCGGACAGAAGGACTCGAGTTAGCCGATTGGCAAAATGAGACATAATCTCCTCCAGTTGTTTTTTGAGGCTGAGCCAAGAATTGCTCGATTCAGCGGGTTCTTTTGTACCTTTTGTGGAAAAAAAATTCCAGCAAAATTGTCCGAAATAGGGTATTTCGGCATGAAATGGAGGTGGAAAAGACAGCTGCTCCGAACCGCGGATTAAAACAGTCTTCCGGAAGATCGGACTAATTGTTCTGATTCAGCCACCAGAAGCGCTATTTGGTTATCGATTTCCTGCCTTTCGCCTGAAGTGAGTTCGGAACTGGTGTTTTTAATCACTTCCAATCTTTCAATCGAGCGCGAAATACCCCGGGTATGGCGTTGCAGTGCGAACCGCTTAGCCTCACGCTGGGAAAGTCGATAACGTGGGTTCTCCACCTGAACTGTATAACACTGCCGCGACACCTGACCTGAAGCAGTGCGCACATTAGTGCAGCGTACCTGACTAATGGACGGACTTTCGGTTCCCTCAAAAGCGGTATAGGGAGTTGAAGCCACAACTCGGGCAAGGGTCAAATCAGTCTGGGATTTACCATAGATTACGGTGATTAAATCTTCTTGCCTCACATCCGGAATCAATTCTAATCTTTCGATAGTACGGGCATAGAAATCACTTAAATTTTCTGCCGTGTTAAGCAAGCTGAAACGTGATTGATCTAATAAATTTTCTCTGACGACTCGCAACTTCCACGCGCCATAGGTTTCTGTAGCAGCAATATATTCAATCTCTGTAAACCCATAAATTCGCGAATTGATCAGGTAATACAGTTCTTGGAAGTCGTCGACTTCTTGCCAATCGGTGCTGCGACTATTTACTTCGATTAGCGAATCGAGAATCGGAATTTGTTCAGGACTGTATAAGCCAGTATTGATGCGAGCGATTTGCAGTGCCTCTGTATAGAGTCGAATGGCATTTTCATAATCTTCTAATTCTGAATAGAAACGACCCATGTCACCATAAGCTTCAATTAACGACGGATCATAAATTCCTAAATCGCTCTGAATATTCTCAATGGCACTCTGACGGGTGGATAGCTCCCGCGAAATTTCCAGAGCGCGCGCCTCAGTGACTTCTGGACCCTGTTCTTCAGGTGCGTTTTCTTGAGCGCTAATTACTGCATTCATAAACAGCAGAATGACACTTAAATACTTTAAGAATCGTATTCGCATCTATATTTTTTTATGGCCGAGCTGTTCGAGCCGCCAACGCAGAGTAGCAACACGATCCTGACCGAAAAATACTTCATCATTCAGTAAGAAACTCGGCACACCCCAATGACCACTATCATCCAATGCTTGCTGGTTAGACTGGATTACTTCGAGATGATCGCCATCTTCGATTGCTTTCCTCATTTGCATGAAATCGAGTCCGAGCGTTTCACAAGCATCAGCCATATGTGCGCCTTCATTCCAGTTTTTAGTACCACCAAAGACTAGATGCGAAACCTCTTTGGCAAACTCGACACCTTTGCATTGCCTCTCAGCCTCCACGCCTAATTTGGTTAATTCATAAATGTAAGGTTGATCTTCTGCAATCTGAAAGGTCTCCATGTCCTGCACGATTGGGTCAGGATCAGGCCAGACGCCTGCCATGCCCAGAAATTCAGCGCGCCTTAACCAGTCGATGCGAATGTACTTGGCGCGCTTTAGATTTTCTGGGTTGAAAAAGTCGGGCCTTCTTATAGCAAGTGGCAAAACAGGTCTCAATATTACTTCCGCGTCGAAGTCTAACTCCAATAGCAACATATCCGGCGTAGCAAGATAGGAGTAAGGACTGCGAAAAGAGAAGAAGACTTCGATGGGTTGCAACATTTTCTTAAATTTCGTTTAGAAGGTCGCAATTGGATTTAACGGCGAACCTGTACCACCTTCAACTCGCAAAGGGGCCGTCGTGAACAGGAACTCTGGTCGACCATGACGCACTGCTTCTTCAGCCACCGCTTCTAAATCCAAGTTGTCAAAAATAGGCATTCCCAATGCAACCAAAACTAGCGCATGAACTGGCTGAGGGAAATTTTCAACATAGGAAGGTTTTACATCTAGCGCACTATCGCTCCCTATCATCGCGATGTTTCGCTCCTTAAACCAGGCAACGGTAGAAGCATGTAATCCAGCAGAATTCTGAGAAAGATCCCAAGGGCCTAACGCATCACGACGAGGCCAACGACCTGTTCTAATTAAAACAATGTCACCTGAACCTATAGTAATTCCATGTTCTGCTTCCCATTCTTCCAACCACTCGGGAGTAATGGCAGTACCGTTTTCTAACCAATCAATGCCTCTTAATCTTGGAAAATCCATTACGATGCCACGCCCGAATATGCCATCACCAAAGCCGGCGATAGAAAGTTGTTGGCAACCTTCTTCTGTGACTTCATCTTCGGAATAGCCGTTATACATCGTGCCAAACTGAAAACGATGACAAAGCGCATCTAGATGGGAGTGAGCATAGCCATGATAAGTGACCCCGATAAAATCGCCAGACCAGGGTCCGGGGCTACTTCCGATAGAGGTCATTCGATGATCATATGGATTAAAAT
>ENA-UPTF01002506-UPTF01002506.1-marine-metagenome-genome-assembly--contig:-NODE-2506-length-10602-cov-1.629359_pt1 | contig 10602 bp, 8 predicted proteins | sample MGYA00238166_ERZ767019 | MGnify/ENA primary metagenome ERZ767019 (study PRJEB28930, sample SAMN06266391) | marine metagenome | isolation source: Sea water from 250 m depth | place: Atlantic Ocean | study... | reverse complement strand
GGTCCGACAAGCCAGACGTCCGCTTCGGCATGGAACTCGTCGAGCTGACCGACGTGTTCGCTGGCACCGAGTTCCGGGCCTTCCAGGCGCCATGCGTGAAGGGCATCCGGGTGCCGGGTGGTGCCGATGTGTCACGCAGCCGACTTGATGACCTGACCGAGCACTGCAAGCGGTGGGGTGCCAAGGGCCTGGTGTGGATGCGGGTGACCGACGGCGGGCTGGATTCGCCAGTGGCCAAGTTCCTGACCCATGACGAGAAGGCGGCGCTGGCCCTGACGTTGGAAGCCGAGGTCGGTGATCTCCTGCTGCTGGTGGCTGATGAGCGACGGGCAGTTCGTCACGTCTTGGGCCTGCTACGTCTCGAACTCGGTCGTCCCCCGGTCACCGAGGGTGGGTTGCACTTCCTGTGGGTGGTCGACTTTCCACTGTTCGAAGGGCTCGACGAGGCCGGCAATCCCATCCCGGCCCACCACCCGTTCACCATGCCGCACGAAGAGGATCTCGAGGCTCTCGAGAGTGGCGACCTGCTGGAAGTCAGATCGCAGGCCTACGACCTCGTGCTGAACGGTTGGGAACTCGGCTCGGGCAGTGTGCGGATCCACCGGGGCGACGTTCAGGAGAGGATCTTTTCCATCCTCGGCATCGGTTCGGAGGAGGCGCACGCCAAGTTCGGGTTCTTGCTCGACGCCTTCCGGTACGGGGCGCCGCCACACGCCGGTTTCGCCTTCGGCATGGACCGCCTGACGGCCATTCTGGCCGGTGAGGAGAACATTCGAGAAGTCATCGCCTACCCGAAGACCCAGTCGGGTGCCGATCCGCTGACCAGCGCTCCAACGCCCATCGCCGACCGGCACCTCGAGGAACTCGGACTGCGAGTGCTACCCCCCGTGGAATAGGTCTGTTTTTGCAGAGCCCATTTCTATGGAGATGAGTTGACGGGTACCGTCCGGACGTGTCCGGGGACCTCTTCACTAGTGCGGCGACCGACCGTCTGGCCCGTCGGGCGCCGCTTGCCGACCGCCTGCGGCCCACCCGGCTGGATGACGTCGTCGGCCAGGAGCACCTGCTGGGTCCCGGCCGACCCTTACGACGGCTAATCGAGGCTGACCGGTTGTCGTCGGTCGTGTTGTGGGGTCCACCGGGGACGGGCAAGACCACACTGGCCAGGCTGATTGCTCGGATTACCGCCCAGGAGTTCGCGGAACTCTCGGCGGTCAACGCCAGCGTGAAGGACGTCCGGGAGTTGGTGGCCTCTGCACAGGTCCGGCTCGGTGAGCGCGATGTGGGCACCATCCTGTTCCTCGACGAGGTCCATCGGTTCAACAAGGCGCAGCAGGACGCCCTGCTGCCATCGGTGGAGTCGGGCCTGCTGGTGCTCATCGGTGCCACCACAGAGAACCCGTTCTTCGAGGTGAATGCCCCGTTGTTGTCGCGTTCTACGTTGTTTCGGCTGGAACCACTAGGTCCCGAGGCGCTGCGCTGCCTCTTGGAGCGAGGGCTGGTCGCCGAAACTGTCGAGGCTGACGACGATGCACTGGACCTGCTGGTGGATAGGGCGGCTGGCGATGGACGACATGGCCTGACCAGCCTCGAGGTGGCCGCTGCGCTGGCCACCGGGCGGTTGGCTGAGGATCCGGCAGCGGCCGACTCGGCGGCTCGGGTGACGCTGGCAGATGCCGAGGCCGCTTTGGGCACCAAGGCCCTCCGGTACGGACGCGATGCCCATTACGACGTCATCAGTGCCTTCATCAAGAGCATCCGAGGTTCGGACCCTGACGCGGGGCTCTACTGGCTGGCCCGGATGCTCGACGCTGGAGAAGATGCCCGGTTCATTGCTCGTCGGTTAGTCATCCTGGCTAGCGAGGACGTGGGCATGGCCGACCCGATGGGCTTGGTGGTGGCCGATGCGGCCGCTCGTGCGGTCGAGTTCGTGGGTCTACCCGAGGCCAAGCTGAACCTGGCCCAGGCCGTGGTCCACCTGGCCACGGCCCCCAAGTCGAACCGGGTGACCATGGCCCTAGGGGCCGCTGAGGGTGATGCTCGAGCGGCGGGCACCGGCGAGGTACCCATGCACCTGCGTGATGCCCACTACCGGGGAGCGGCCCAACTCGGCCACGGAGAGGGATACGACTATCCCCACGACCACCCCGAAGGGTGGGTCGAGCAGCGCCACCGACCGATCGAAGTGGACGGACGGCGCTACTACGATCCATCCCCACACGGCTTCGAACGTGAGGTTGCAGAACGAATGCGATCCACGCACCGTTCTGAGGAGGTTTCAGATGATCGCAGGTGATCTGGTATTCAGGTCCTTGGTGAGCCGGGGGGACTTTCGTTGATGCGGAAGCGCTTGCTCTGGCTGCTCGGGGGGCGGGTCGTCGGCACTTTGTCGGCGGCCGGGCTTCGTAGGAGGGTTCGGCAGGGGGTGCGCCGGTACGCGCCGGTGAGTCTCCGTCGAGAGATGTCGGACCGCAGTTCGACGGTAGTAGACAGCATCCGACGGATCGCCGGAGAGGTGGCAGCGGTAGGTCGGGATAGTGGTGGTGGATTCCGTACCGGTAATCCCTACGACCACGGATCCAGCAGTCAGCACCGTCGGCATCGGCGGCCAGTCCGTTCGGTTCCAGGGGATCGCTGAGTCCGTCGGCGGCTATTGACCCGCCGACGCAGGAGCGACTTCCATAGGCTGGGCCGATCATGAGTGTCACGCCCGACCACCTGCTCACCGCAGCTGGAGTTCGACGCGCCTTCGTTGACTTCTTTGCGGCTAACGGCCACCAGCACGAGCTGTCGGGAAGTCTGATCCCGCACGATCCCACGCTCCTGTTCACCGTGGCCGGGATGGTGCCATTCAAGCCGTACTTCGTGGGTGAGCAACCGGCACCATGGCCTCGGGCTGTCACCGTCCAGAAGTGCGTCCGGGCCGGTGGCAAGCACAACGACCTCGATGAGGTGGGTCGCACCAGCCGCCACCTCACGTTCTTCGAGATGATGGGCAACTTCAGCTTCGGCGACTACTTCAAATCTGAGGCGTGTGCCTTCGCTTGGGAGTTCGTCACTGCCCACCTTGGGCTCGACCCGGAGCGGCTGTGGATCACCGTGCACGTGAGTGATGACGAGGCCGAGGCCATCTGGAGTGATGAGGTGGGCGTCCCCGCCGAACGGATCCAGCGTCTGGATGAAGACAACTACTGGCGAATGGCCGACACCGGACCGTGTGGCCCGTGCTCGGAGATCTTCTGGGACAAGGGACCAGAGTTCGGCGACGCCGGTGGGCCGGCTCACGGCGACGACGAGCGGTTCATCGAGATTTGGAACCTCGTCTTCATGCAGTTCGAGCAGCACGACGATGGGTCGATGACCGAGTTGCCAGCGCCCTCGATAGACACCGGTCTTGGCCTGGAGCGGATCCTCAGCGTGCTGGGAGGCGTGGACTCGGTCTGGGAGACCGACGAGTTCAGCCGTCTACTGGCCCGCATTGGTGATCTCAGTGGTGTTCCCTACGGGTCGGCCGACCGGACCGACGTCTCCCAGCGGATTCTCGCCGACCATGCCCGCTCGTCGACCTTTTTGATCAGTGACGGGGTCTTCCCTAGCAACGAGGATCGCGGCTATGTCCTGCGACGGATCATCCGGCGGGCCGTGCGCCACGCCTGGCTTCTGGGCGTCGAGGATCCGATCATGCCCGAGTTGGTGGATGCAGTGGTCGAGATCATGGGTCCCGACTACCCGGAGTTGGTCGGCAACCACGCTTTCGTGCGCGATGTGCTGGACCGCGAGGAGCGGCGATTCCGTGAGACACTGCGCACTGGATTGGTGATCCTGGACGAGGCTCTGGACGGGTTGAACAAGGGAGGCCGGTTAGACGGAGAGGTGGCCTTCAAGCTCCACGACACCTACGGGTTTCCGCTGGAGTTGACTGAGGAGATCACGGCTGAGCGAGGGCTGGGCGTCGACTTGGAGGGCTTTCAGACCGCCATGGCCGACCAGCAGAACAGGGCTCGTGCGGCGCGCAAGGACACCGGCGAGACAGCATCGGCAGGAGATCTCCGAGGCGTCCTGGAGGCCCATGGGGCCACAGACTTCGTGGGTCGAGAAGTCGACGAGGCAACGGCGACCGTCCTGTATGTCGACGGGAACGTGGTGGTACTGGATCGCACCCCGTTCTACGCCGAGTCCGGTGGTCAGATCGGTGACACAGGCATACTGACCACCGAGGGCGCCACCCTCCGGGTGCTGGACACCACCCTCGCTCTAGATGGGCTCCACCAGCACCACGTCGAGGTGCAGGTCGAACTATCGGACGGTGGTGGGGATGATCGGTCGGTGGGTGACCTAGTGACAGTCGGTCAGGAGGTCCGGGCGGCTATCGACTCCGATCGTAGGGCCGCAATTCGCCGCAACCACACGGCAACGCACCTCCTGCACTCAGCGCTGCGCCGGGTTCTGGGTGACCATGTCAAGCAGCAGGGCTCCCACGTAGGTCCAGACCGCCTGCGGTTTGACTTCAGCCACTTCGAGGCGTTGACCGCAGAGCAGGTGGTTGCCGTGGAGGACCTGGCCAACGCCGACGTCTTGGCCAACTCTTCCTGCCGGCACTACGAGGCCACACGCGACGAGGCCGATTCGGTCGGGGCGGTTGCCTTCTTCGGCGAAAAGTACGGAGACACCGTCCGCGTCCTGGAGGCTGGACCGCACTCCACTGAGTTGTGTGGCGGCACCCACGTGGCCGCCCTTGGCGACGTCGGCCCCATCAAGATCGTGACCGAGGGTTCCATCGGATCCAACATTCGTCGGATCGAAGCGGTAACCGGCACGGTTCCCATCGATCGACTCCGGTCGGCCGAAGCCCTGCTGGACCGTGCTGCGGCACTAGTTGGGGTCCCGGTCGACGACGTGCTGGATGGCATCGAGAAACGCCTGTCCGAGGTCCGTTCGCTGCGTGGCGAGATAGATGTCCTCCGACGCCAGGCAGCGCTGGGGCGCGCCGACGAACTCGCGGCGGCTGCTGTTGACGGAGTCGTCGTGTCGATGGTCGACGGGATCGACCGGGACGGTCTTCGCCAACTGGCCATGGCCGTTCGTGATCGTGACGGCGTCCGGGCCGCCGTGCTGGGTGCCGCTCCAGATGGGGGAGGAGCCGCTCTGGTGGCCGCTGTGTCGCCGGATAGCGGAATGGACGCTGGCAAGTTGGTCGCCGATGCGGCAAGGACCATCGGTGGTGGGGGTCGTCCCAACCCAGAGGTGACCGCAGTCGGGGGCAAGGCACCCGAGCGTCTCGCCGAGGCCCTCGAACAGGCACGGGCGGCAGCCCAGGCCGACTGAGTCCGATGCGGGCCCTGGGCCTGGACCTGGGGTCCAAGCGGATCGGGGTGGCGGTCAGCGACAGCGACGGACGGTTGGCGACGCCGATCGAGGTCGTCCACCGCAGCGGTAACCGACAAGTGGAGCACCGTGTCCTTGCAGATCTCGCCGAGGAATGGGAGGTCGAGGCCGTGGTGGTCGGGATTCCCTACTCTCTGGACGGGTCGACCGGACCGATGGCCCAAGCCATGGCGGCTGAGGCCGCCGAACTGGCACGGGTGCTGGGTGCCCGGTCGGGGGTTCCGGTTGAGACCTACGATGAACGCCTGACGACCGTGACCGCCGAACGGACTCTACGTGAGCAGGACCTTCGGGCTCCGCAACGCCGGACGGTGGTCGACATGGTCGCCGCGGCAGTGATGCTCCAGGGGTGGCTGGACGCCCGGCGGGAGGCCAACGGTTGAGCGGGGAGCCCCGACCGGACGTCCGTTGGGTACGTCACCGACCGACGTCTGGTCCGCTTCCCCGATGGGGACTGGTGTTCGGCCTGGTGGCGTTGGCCCTAGTCATCGGCTACCGGTTGTTCCTCGGGTGGGTAGACGACCAGATGACACCGGATGCTCCGGCTGGAGACGAATTGGAGTTCACCATCGTCGAAGGCTGGTCGACCAACGACGTAGTGGCTTCGCTCGGGGATGCCGGGGTAGTCGACAACCCAGCCATGTTCCGCCAGTGGCTGCGTTGTCCGTCAGCCATCCGTTGGCTCATCGATTGTCCGGCCGACGTCGAATACTCGTTCCAAGCTGGCGAATATGTCCTTCAGGAGCACCTCGGGTTCGAGGCCGTAGTGGCCCTGCTCGACGAGGGGCCACTGCCTGAGGAGGTGATCCGGGTGACTGTGCCCGAAGGCCTCACCCTCGAGCAGATGGTCGACCGTCTGTTAAGCGAGATGCCGCTATTTGACGAGGACGAGTTGCGGGCTGCGTTGGTTAGCGATCGCCTCCGCTGGGTGTACGGCACCTTCGAGCATCGCGATCGGGCCGTAGAGGGGTTGCTGTTTCCCGATACCTACCAGTTGGACGAGGCCACTGTGGGTGACGAGTTAGCCCTGATCTTGCGCATGCACCAGCAGTTCTTACGCGTGGTCGAACAACTTGACTTGGTCGGCCGAGCGGCCGAGTTCGGTTTGAGTCCCTACGAGGTCGTCGTCTTGGCCTCCCTGATCGAGGAGGAGGCGCTGTTGGATGGGGACCGTCCGAAGATCAGCCGGGTCATCCACAATCGCCTGGCCTCGGGCTGGCGGCTGGGTGTCGACGCTTCTAGCCGGTACGCGGTGGGCAAGACGGCAGGTGAACCGATGACTACAGAGGACCTCTCGGTGGTGTCGCTATGGAATACCCGGGTGGTGCTGGGCTTGCCTCCGACCCCTATCGCCGCTCCCGGACGCGCCTCCCTCGAGGCGGCACTAGCCCCAGTGGCCGGATCGTGGATGTACTACGTCCGGACCGATGAGGGCGGGATACCCGGTGCCCACACCTTCGCCACCACGGCGACCGAATTTCAGGCAGCGCGACGGATCTGTGTGGACAAGGATCTGGGCTGTGGCTGAGCCGACCATCGATCGACGGCCCCCGATGAGTGGGGCAACCCGACTCGCCGCAGTAATTGGCGACCCGGTGCGACACTCCCTCTCACCGACCCTCCTGGGCGCGGCGTTCGCCGAGACCGGTCTGGACTGGACCTACGTGGCTCTCGAGGTGGCTGACGGGTCGGCTCGTGGGGCGTTGGACGGTATGCGGGCCCTCGGGATCTCTGGCCTGTCGGTCACCATGCCCCACAAAGCGGCCGTCGCCGCTGAGGTCGATCGGTGTACTGACGATGCAGCTGCCCTAGGTGCCGTGAACTGCGTGGTGGTCGAGGAAGGCCAATTGGTCGGGTACAACACTGACGGCGGCGGCTTCCTGGATGGCCTTGCCCACGATTCGGGGATGGACGTCGCCGGACGACGGGTGGTCGTCCTCGGTGCCGGTGGTGCCGCCCGGGCCGTGGTTCAGGCCCTGGCCGGGGCGGGTGCATCCGAGGTGGTGGTGGCCAACCGGACGCTCGCACGAGCCGAGGAGGCTGCTGCCATGGCCGGATCGGCGGGCCGTGCGTTGGAGCTCTCGCTTGGTCATCCGGGCGGACGGTTGGAGGGTGCCCTCGCCGATGCCCTAGGAGATGCCGAGTTGGTGGTGAACGCCACCTCGGTTGGCATGGGTGGCGCGTCCGTGATGTCCACCATTGAGCTACCGGTAGATCCGGCACTGATTGGCGCCGGATCGGTCGTCGTCGACCTGATCTACCACCCGGCCGAAACGGCACTGATGGCCGCCATGAGAGTTCGGGGTATCGAGGCCTACGGAGGCCTTTCGATGCTCGTGTGCCAGGCGGCCCGTGCCTTCACCCTTTGGACGGGGGTTCAGGCACCTGTGGTGGCGATGCATGCCGCAGCCCAAGCCTCTCTAGCCTCCCGCTGACAGGCCACGGCGGGCGGACCATGCGGGACCGCCCCAGTTGATGCCCCCGGCGTTCAGTGGCGTGGGTGGCCTTAACAGTCGTTGGCCTTCGGTGTTGACAACCGGCAGGCCACCTGGCCGGAATACACCGGGCCCTCTCGGGCCCCATCAGTAGCCTGTGGCCATGGCGACTGTTCCTGAGTCCGTTGCGCCGGTGGGCCATCTGGCCCTCGTGGGCCTCATGGGTGCCGGCAAGACGGCGGTTGGCCGCGTGCTGGCTGATCGGCTTCGATGTCGGCACGTGGACTTGGATTGGGCTGTTACACAACTTGCCGGACGGTCTATCGGAGTGATCTTTCACGAGGGCGGGGAGTCGACCTTCCGTGACCTCGAGACGCAGAGCCTGGTACTCCAACTGGCGGCGGACGACCCCATCGTGTTGTCCACTGGAGGAGGCGTACTGGGCCACGGTGAGAACCGTGCCATTCTGTCCGCAGACTCGACCGTGGTGTGGTTGCGGGCCCGGCTCGAGACGCTGGCCGACCGGGTGGGTGACGGAGTCGGGCGGCCGCTTCTGGAGGGGCGTAATACACTCGGGGTACTGCAGGACCTGGCCGAGGATCGCCATCCGGCCTACGAGCGGGCTGCCGACCTCGTTGTCGATACTGACGGGCTTACGGTCGTCGAAGTGGTCGACGCCGTGCTCGAGGCATTGATGGACGTCGGCTTGATCCGTCCCGAGGCGCTGGCCGGTTCGACAGTCGATGGAGCGGGTGGTCGGTCGTGATTGAGATCTCGGTAATGCTTCCCGAGGGACGGTCCTATCCGGTGCTGGTGGGACGCGGCGTGGCCGGTGAGTTGGCCGGTTACCTTTCGGAGACCACCCTGCAGCCGCGACGAGCGGCGGTGGTCACCCAAGAGGGGATCCCCACATCGGTCGACCCCGGTTTTGAGCATCGGGTCTTCACCATTCCGGACGGTGAGGCGGCAAAGACGCTCTCGACCATCGAGAGCCTCTGTCGTTCGTTCGCCGAGTGGGGCCTCACCCGGGGAGATGTGGTTGTCGGTGTGGGTGGCGGTGTGGTCACCGATGTGGCTGGATTCGCGGCCGCGTCGTTCCACCGGGGCGTGCCCGTGGTGCATGTTGCCACCACACTGCTGGCCCAGGTGGATGCGGCGATCGGCGGCAAGACTGGTGTGAACCTGCCCGAGGGCAAGAACCTGGTCGGAGCGTTCTGGCAGCCGACTCTGGTGCTGTGTGACACTGCTGCACTCGAGACGTTGCCCGAGCGCGAGTTGCGCTGCGGACTGGGTGAGATGGCCAAGTACCACTTCTTGGGCGGCCGGGATCTGGATGGAAGGCCGTTGGAGGAGCGGGTGGCCCGCTGCGTGGAGATCAAGGCCGAGGTGGTGTCAGCTGACGAGCGCGAGACAGGTCGTCGGGCCATCCTGAACTATGGGCACACCCTTGGCCACGCCATAGAGACAAGCGGACGCTACGACCTGCGCCACGGGGAGGCAGTGGCTATCGGACTTGTGTACGCCGCCGAGCTGGGCCGGACCCTGGGTCGAATTGACGAGGCGCGGGTGGCCGAACATCGCCGGATCCTGGAGGGTTACGACCTGCCCACCCATCTGCCAGAGGGAGCTGACGCCGAGGAGCTCTTGGCCGTGATGAGCAGAGACAAGAAGGCGCTGGACGGGCTCACCTTTGTTCTAGATGGCAGCTCGGTTCCGCGCGCTGATGGGTGCAGTGTTGAGGTGGTTTCAGGGGTGGATCCCGACACCGCTCGGTCCGTACTCGAGAGGGTCCGATGACCAGGTGCCCCGTCGGACCTCCGAATGGGTGCCCGGCCAGTCCTGTTCCGGTGGGAGACTGCTGTCCATGAGCCAGCCGATCGTCCTGTTGTTGTCGGGACCCAACCTGAACCTGCTGGGCGAGCGACAGCCGGAGGTCTACGGGACTACCACGCTCGAGGACCATGTCGTGGCGTCCACCACAGTGGCATCGGCTCGAGGTCTGGCTCTAGAGCACGTCCAGTCCAATCACGAGGGGGAGTTGGTCGATGCCATCCACGCAGCGCGTGGACGATGTGCAGCAATCGTTGTGAACCCGGGAGCGTTTACGCACTACGCATGGGCCATCCACGATGCGTTGGCCGTCTTTGATGGGCCGGTGGTCGAACTCCACCTCTCAAACCCGGCGTCGCGGGAGCCATGGCGCCACACCTCGGTGGTGGCGCCGGTGGCCGATGGAACCATTGCCGGGTTCGGTCCACTGGGGTACCGCATGGCCATCGACGCAGTAGCCAGCCTGCTCGACGAGTGAGCAACGCCACACCGTCGGTAGGCGGCTCGAGCCTGCCCGAGATGGATGTCGGGGGCCGACTGGACCGTCTGCGACCGTCCCTGGCCGAATTCGGCCTAGGTGGTCTGCTGGTTACCAACATCAACAATGTCCGGTACTTGAGCGGCTTCACCGGTTCGGCCGGGTCGCTCTGGGTGGACGAGCACCGGGCGGTGCTGGTCACCGATGGCCGTTATAGGGACCAGGCCCCAGATCAGGTGGCGTCAGTCGGCACAAACGTGGAGGTGGAGATCATCGGTGCCGGCCGGCCCTCACCGCTGGGTGTCCTCGCCGGAGGTGTCAATCGGGTGGGGCTCGAGGCCGACTCGGTGTCTTGGGCCGAGGTGGAACGGTTAGCCGGGCTGATCACCACCGCCGGTGGTGACGACCCGGTTTCGACCACCGGGTTGGTGGAATCTCTGCGGGAGGTCAAGGATGACGGGGAGGTGGCCCGGA
>ENA-UPTF01002505-UPTF01002505.1-marine-metagenome-genome-assembly--contig:-NODE-2505-length-10603-cov-2.257173_pt1 | contig 10603 bp, 9 predicted proteins | sample MGYA00238166_ERZ767019 | MGnify/ENA primary metagenome ERZ767019 (study PRJEB28930, sample SAMN06266391) | marine metagenome | isolation source: Sea water from 250 m depth | place: Atlantic Ocean | study... | reverse complement strand
CACAAGATGAAGATGTATCTTATGGTAGATATCCGGATGGATCAGACGCGTGGCAGCATATGAACCCTACGCCAGGAACAAGCAATACAACGCTTTCATCTGTTGATAATAATCAAGCTACCCCTAAATCTTTTTCACTGGGACAAAACTACCCTAATCCATTTAACCCACAAACACAGTTTCATTATTCTTTAAAAAACACAGAAAATATATACTTGGCCATATATGATTTATTAGGTAGAGAGATTTATACTATTCATGATGGACTGCAGAGATCCGGAAACCATAACGTTCAATGGACCGGTATAAACAACCAAGGCGATTTAGCGCCAAGCGGGGTTTATTTTTGTCGGTTAAAAACTGAGGTAGAGGTTTTAACAAAAAAAATGGTTCTTAATCGTTGACGTATTTTAATTAAAAGCCGCCCGCATATAAGGACTATTTAAGTGTCTATTTGGAAAGGCTGTATGCTTTATCTGCGCTACTCATCGTTTTTCATATTGGTGTTTTTTATATCTTGTTCAAAAGATATAAAAAAGGATAATGCTGTTTTTGTCATTGCAACTTACGATGATGTTCATGATTGGGACCCCGCGACCGCATATTCCTTAGAAGTATTGCCTATGTCAAACATGTATGAACCTTTGCTTTGGCTAGATGCTTCAGAAAAAGAGCACAAATTGATTGCTGGGCTTGCAACCTCTTATAAAAAATCAGAGGACGGGCTTGTGTGGAGTTTTGAATTAAGAAGAAATGTTTCTTTTCACGATGGACAACCATTTAACGCGCAAGCAGTGCAATACGTTGTGAATAGAAATAAATCGTTTTATCAGGGAGCAAGTTATATATGGTCACACATCAAAGATGTTCAGGCGGTAGGAGATTACAATGTTAAGTTTATTTTAGATAAGCCTGTACCTTTAGATAAAATAGTAAGCTCACAATATGGAGCCTGGATGTACTCGCCGGGGACCAAGCACATGTCTAGAGATTCTATTGCAAGAGGTTATGTTGCCGGAACAGGCCCATATAAGTTAAAAAGTTGGGAGCGCAACAATCAAATAGAGCTTATAAAAAACAATGACTATTGGGGTGGTTGGGATAAGGACGATTATTTTACGGCTATACAAATACGGGTTGTTTCAGAGTCTTCAACAAGGTTGCAGATGGTGGAAAGCGGTTTGGTTGATTATGCTGTTTTAATTCCAAACCAGCTATTAGATAAACTAAAAAACTCAACAGACATCAAAGTTTCTTTTTTCCCTGCCTGGATTAATCATTTTTATTTATTAAACACAAAAAAATTCCCCACAAATAATGTTTTTTTTCGCAAAGCTATAGCAGCGTCTTTTGATAGGAAAAAAATAAATCAATATGTGTATGGAAATCTAGGCCGTGAACCTAAAGGCCTTGTCCCATCCAACATTCCTTTATTTGCTGCGCCAGATAGTTTAATAGCATTTGATTTAAAAAAGGCGCGAAGCTATTTACTTAAGTCTGGCTTGTCAAACAAAGAAACCAGCGTTGATTTTTCTTATGTTGCCACCTCTGAAGAATATCGATTAACCGCATTAACGCTTTTTGACAACTTGAGACAAATAGGCGTTGAAACAAACCTAAAGCCTGGGTTGTGGTCAACAAACTGGGAAAAGGCAAAAAATATTAATACTGCTCCTAATATAATATCGATGGCATGGTGGCCAACCTATTCTTCGCCTTCTGATTGGTTTTTTGGATTATATGAAACACAAAACAACCCTCTGTTTAATTTATCTTATTATAGCAACACAGAGGTTGACTCCTTAATCGCCTTAGCCTGGGAAAATGAAGCCACAAACCCACAGAAAGCACAGTTTTATTATAAAACTATTCAAGAAAAATTAATTGATGATTGTGTTGTGGTTCCAGCGTCAGACTTGAACGTTCAAGCCGTATATGGGTCTGATATTTATGGTCTCACCCCAAACCCGGCCTATTCAACACTTTTAGTTTATAAACTGGAAAGAAACAGTGATTAATTATTTTTTCCAAAGACTGCTTACAATGTCATTTATTGTTTTTCTTGTTATTACAATTACATTCTTTATAGCGCATTGGATTCCAGGAGACCCTACTGCTTTATGGGTTGGCTCACACCCTACAGAAGAGCAGTTAGAGAAGGCGCGCAGAACCTTGGGGTTAGATGAGCCATTGGTAAAACAATATATTAATTATATATCAAACATATTTCAGGGCGACTTAGGAATATCATTGAGAACTAAACAACCAGTTGTGACAGAGCTAGCCACTCGTTTTCCTGCCACATTTGAACTGGTTACCATTTCAATTTTATTATCAATTTTAATAGCCTTTCCTTTAGGCTTGCTTTCTGCTATGAAAAACAATACTAGTACCGATTTCACTATTAGATCCTTAGGATATGTTGGCCTTGCGATACCTGTCTTTTGGCTAGGGATGATTCTCCAGATTGTTTTTTTTGCATGGCTAGGCTGGTTTCCACTTCAAGGCAGATATACAAGCGATATATTGTTAAACGCAGACACCATTACAAGCACTGGGTTTATATTGTTTGATACATTTGTTTCGGGCAAGTGGAGCGCTTTTGCGGATGCTCTTCATTATATATTTTTACCTGTTGTTACGTTAAGCGTTGCAGTAATTGGGCTTATTATTAGAATATCGAAATCCTCCTTAATGGATATTATTAGAGAGCCATTTTTTACTACGCTGTTATCATATGGGTTTACTGCAAAAGAAGCAGTTATAACATCAGCATATAAAAACACACTCGTACCGGTGTCAACAATCATAGGGTTAAGCTATGGCATGATGTTAGGTGGGACATTTTTAATTGAATCAATATTTGATTGGCCAGGACTTGGCCAGTTTGGAGTATTATCTATATTAACAGGTGATTTTCCAGCAATAATAGGAATAACACTACTTTATTCTATTAGCTATGTATTAATCAACTTTATAATTGACATTTTTTATTTAATCATTGACCCCAGAACAAGGATGTAAATTGAAAAATATTTGGAAATACATATTACACAAAAGAACGACTACAGCATCTATATTGTTTTTAACAATAATTGTTTTATTAGCTGTTGTAATTCCATACGTGTCCCCTTATTCAGATGATTTGAATGGCGCGGTACATCTTGAAATAAACAATCAAGCCCCATCGTTCTCACATATTTTTGGCACTGATTCTGCGGGAAGAGATATGTTCACACTAACAATACGCGGAGGTTTGGTTTCTCTTAGGGTTGCTATAGGTGTTGTGCTAATGTCTGTTGTGCTTGGGGTTCCCTTAGGGCTTATTGCCGGAGTTTCTAGCAAATGGGTGGATGAAACTATTATGAGAATATCTGATGCATTCCTTGCCTTTCCTCCATTTGTATTACCCATCGTAATAGCTATTGCTTTAGGTGGTTCGCTTAATAATGTAATGTTTGGCATAGCTATATCTTGGTTTCCATGGTATGTGAGAATCGCTAGAGCCCAGGCGATAATGATAAGGTCTTCAGATTATGTTTTGATATCTAAAAGCATGGGGGCATCAACATTTTATATAGTAAAAAAACATATTTTACCAAACAGTATAAGCCCAGTAATTGTGCAAGCAAGCATTGATGCTGGATATGCTATTTTAACCGTAGCGGGGTTATCATTTATAGGCCTTGGCGCTCAACCTCCTTTACCCGAGTGGGGGCTGTTAATTACAGCATCTAGAGCACAATTTCTTTATCATTGGTGGGTAGTGGTTTTTCCAGGAATATTTATATTGTTAACAGTACTATCGTTTAATGTTATTGGTGACGATTTAAGAAACTTTCTTAATCCAAAAATTGAAAGAAACTAATATGTTATTATCTTTACAAAACGTAACTCTAAAATCATATAATAGGAATATTGAAACAGTGATCCTTGATTCAATTAACCTAGATATTGAACCTGGAGAATCTGTTGGTCTTGTAGGTGAAACCGGTAGTGGAAAAACTATGTTAGCCTGGACAATATTAAATCAATTACCAATCACAAATCACACCTTAAGTGGCAATGTTGTTTTTAACAAACAAGAATTAACTCTTGATACAAAAAATATAAAAGGGAACCAAATATCAATAGTATTCCAAAGCCCTATGCAATCATTAAACCCAATTCAAACTATTGGCAAACAATTTTCTCTTATCTTAATGAAAAGATTTCAAATTAATAAAACAGACACATTATCTTTAGAAAAAGAATGGATGAAACGAGTGCGCTTGGATGATCAGGATATTTTAAGTCGCTACCCACATCAACTATCAGGAGGGCAAATGCAGAGAGTTATGATTGCAATTGCCATGTCGGTTAAGCCAAAGCTGTTAATTGCAGACGAAGTAACAACCGCGCTAGATGCAAACCTACGAAATGACATTCTTGACTTGATTGATGAGTTGCGAGACCAAGAAAAGACAAGCGTTTTATTGATTTCTCATGATTTATTACTTGTAAAAAACCGTTGTAAAAAAATAGCAGTAATGAAATCAGGGAAAGTTATTGAGTGCTCTAGTGCGGAGATGTTGTTTAAGAACCCAAAACAAAAATATTCAAGAAAACTAATTGATGCTCTAGGTTATAAAAAGTCAAAAGATGTAAGAAAAAAGCATGAAACAGATGTTCTTTTTTCAATAAACAATCTTTATAAGACTTACGCTTCTCAAGGTAAAGACCGTGCAGCATTAAAAAATATTAATTTTGATATTTATAAAAATGAGATTCTTGGAATTGTAGGTGAATCAGCGAGCGGCAAGTCTACGTTGGCAAAAATTTTGCTTCAAATTGTTCCACAAGACAAAGGTGATATAATGTTTTACAGTACAGGAACAACACCTATTATACATGAAAAGCCAAACAGGTTAATAGGCGCTGTTTTTCAGGATACGCTTGGGTCATTAAACCCTAGAATGTCTATCTTTGATATATTAATGGAACCTCTTGACCTTACTGACGGTTTAGGTTTAGATACTAAATTAAATAAATTGAATAAATGCATAGAAAGCGTAGGTCTAAGCACAGATCTCTTAGAAAGGTATCCCCATATGTTATCTGGAGGTCAGCGCCAGCGGGTATCAATTGCAAGAGCGCTAATGACGGACCCGTCTTTATTAATTTTAGATGAACCAACTTCAGCCCTAGACGTCCAGTCACAAAAAGCTGTTTTAAAATTATTGAGATCCTTAAATAAGGACAAAAGGTTAACAATTGTATTAATTTCACATGATTTACGAATCGTTATGGAAACTGTAGATCGATTAGCTGTATTATATAAAGGAGAAATAATTGAAACAGGCAACCCAAATACTATTTACAACAACCCCCAGAGGTCGTATACAAAGAGCCTAATTAGATCAGAGCATGATAATGAAAAATAAAAACTCTAAAACCAGTTTAAATATTGCTTCGGTACAAATGCATATTACTCAAGATCAAAAAACCAACCTAAAAACCATGGAAGAGTACTTACAACACATACAAAACACATTCCCTCAGATAGACATGGTGGTTTTTCCTGAGTTGTGCGCTATGAACGTTGGGAAAAGCATGGATAATGATGCTGAGGAAATACCAGGAGTATTAACAAGCATATTTTCTAATTGGGCAAAAAAATACAAGTTATGGATAATCCCCGGCAGCATGTATGAGCGTTCAAACAATAAGGTTTATAACACTTCGGTGATTTATTCACCAAACGGCGAATTAATTGGTCATTATAGAAAAAGATACCCATGGAGGCCATATGAAAAAACTTCTAGCGGGTCCAAATCCTTAGTCTTTAATGTAGACGGGATAGGCAATGTGGGCATTATGATTTGTTACGATATATGGTTTCCCGAAGTAGCTAGAGAGCTCGTTCATTTGGGCGCAGAGCTAATCATTGTCCCAACGATGACAACTACAGGCGACAGAAATCAAGAGCAGATAATTTCTCAGGCAACCGCGATCACCCAACAATGTTATGTGGTTTCATGTAATGGGGTAGGCTATGGAGGGGTTGGTGGTTCCCAAATAATTGATCCTGAAGGTGTGGTGCTGCAAAACAATGGAGAAGGGTCTTGTCTCCAAACATGTGTTATTGATTTTGACCATATAAGAAAAATAAGAGAGATAGGCGTTGCCGGGGTAACAAGGCCGTTAAAGGCGTTTAAGGATAATTCTCAAACATTTTCAGTATACAAAAAATAATACAACAAATTACCCTTTATGATAAATAGTAAATTTTCATCTTTATTTAGGCTTTGATTTATACAATGCGACTAATTTTTATTTCAATGAGTATTATTACATCAATGTTGTTTGCCCAAACACATTGGGAGACTGCTGTATATGCAGAAGACGTATGGAGCTATTATGTTGGCATAAGTGCACCGCCCGACAACTGGAAGGAACTAGCTTTTGATACAAGCAGCTGGGAGGATGGGCAAGGTGGCTTTGGATACGCAGATGGAGATGATAATACCGTTATACCAAATACTCTATCTGTCTATTTTCGTAAATCATTCAACATAACTAATGTGGATGAAGTATTATCGATGGCTATTCACGGAGATTATGATGATGGCTTTGTTGCATATATCAACAGCGTTGAGGTTGCAAGGTCAACAAACATGGGTGACCCTGGCGCGGATGTTGCTTATGACCAAACTACGGATACGGATCATGAAGCAGTAATGTATCAAGGAGGCGACCCAGAAGTTTTTATGTTATATGAAAATGATTTGGGTGGAATTTTAAACGCAGGAGAAAATATTCTAGCCATCGAAGTACATAACGTAAATGAAACTTCTTCTGATATGTCTGGGTTGTTTTATTTATCATTTGAATTAAATAGTGGCGCATCCTACTACGGGGAAACGCCAGAGTGGTTTTATCTTCCTACTGAATTCTCCTTTTCACATCTCCCAATAATTGTAGTTAATACAAGCGGACAAGAAATACCCAATGAAGATAAAATTACTGCACATATGGGAATAATTGATAACGGACCCGGGGAAACAAACTATTTATCCGACCCCTATAATCATTATGATGGTTTTATAGGAATAGAAATACGTGGATCATCTACAACTTGGTTTCCAAAAAAACAATTTGCTGTTGAGACTAGAGATAGTTTAGGTGAAAATAACAATATTTCTCTGTTTGGAATGCCGGAAGAGAATGATTGGATTTTTAATGCTCCATATACAGATAAATCATTAATGCGCAAGGTGATAATCTATAAAATGGCCAGAGATGCTGGTAGATATGCTTCCCGAACACATTACTTTGAATTAGTAATCAATGGTGACTATAAAGGCTTATATGTAATGTTTGAAAAGGTTAAAAGAGATGATAATAGAGTCGCTGTTTCCAAACTAGAGCCAGATGAAACCACTGGCGATGATTTAACAGGAGGATATATTATTAAGATTGATAAGTGGGATGGAGAAAATGTTGGAGGTTGGTATTCGGAGCCGCCTTCAGAGCAATACGGAGGCTTTTATTACCAATACCACTATCCGAAGCCAGATGAAATTGTTTATGAACAACAGCAATACATAAATAATTATATGGATAATTTTGAACAACTAGTCCTTAGCGATGATTTTGCAAACCCTGAAACTGGATATCCCAGCATAATACATTGGGAATCATTTGTTGATTTTTTTATCATGCAAGAAATCACAAAAAATGTTGATGGTTATAGATTAAGTAGTTATTTATATAAAGATAAAGACAGTGATGACGGCAGGCTTGTGGCGGGCCCCATATGGGACTTTAATCTTGGGTTTGGTAATGCAGACTATTATGAAGGTTGGGATACGCAAGGGTGGCAGGTAGAAGCTAATTTACCCAATGATGATTTTAGCATCCCGTTTTGGTGGTGTGTCATATGGACAGATCAAAATTTTCGATGGTCAGTGCAACAGAGGTGGCATGCCTTAAGGAACGATTTTTTATCAAACTCATCTGTGAATTCATTGATTGATTCTTTACACACACACATAGGTCAAGCTGTAGATAGAAATTTTGAGCGTTGGCCTACTTTGGGACAATATGTTTGGCCAAATTATTATATTGGCCAGACCTACGAAGATGAAATAGAATATCTAAGAAATTGGATTATAGATAGAATGGAATGGATGGATAATGAACTATTATCAACGCATACTACAATGTGCTTAACACCTGAGAACTTTTCCATAAACCCATTATATCCAAATCCATTTAATCAATCTGTATCTATACGGTACGATATTCCTTTAGACTCTAAAATAAAATTAAATGTTTACAATATTAATGGGGAGCATATTCATACATTATTGAACGGAAGAAAACACGCAGGCACCCATACCATATCATGGAATGGGGTGGATAAAAGTGGAATTGATGTTGCCAGTGGAACCTATATAATTTTATTGCAAGCTAACAATTTTATAAACAATCAAGAGGAAACAACAAACAACACTTGGAATGATTATAAAGAGACTAGAAAAGTAATTTTAGTTAAATAATTTAATATATTGTAAATATATAAATAATAGGGAGGTTACATGCAAAAAGGTAGCGTAAATAAAGTGATACTGGTTGGTCATCTGGGCAGTGATCCGGAAAGTAGGTTTACACCAGGGGGAACCGCTGTAGCAACATTTAGTATTGCTACTAATGAATCTAAAAAAAACAGTGATGGCAATTGGGAAGACCATACGGAGTGGCATCGATGCGTTTTATTTGGCAAACAAGCAGAAACTGCAGCAGAATATGTAAAAAAAGGACAAATGGTATATGTGGAAGGAAGATTGCAAACGCGGTCCTGGGAAGATAAAGAAGGTATGAAACGGTATTCAACAGAGGTGGTTGGAAATGCGTTTACAATGTTGGGACGTCGTAACGCTGAAGGAGGTGGAGGATCAGCCTCCCCACCCTCAAATGATGATGATTTGCCGTTTTAATTAAAATCTAATTATAACATTATTGTAATGGATTCTGTACGAACCCAACTGGATTCTTACAAATTGCTACCGAAATGGTTTCGCTATTTAAGTAGCTATGTAAATTTATTTTTATGTAGCCTTTTTGTGAAAGCGACTGTTAGCGGAAGATATAATATCCCCAAAAGTGGCCCATATATAATTGCAATAAATCATTTTCATATTTTTGATCCAGCCCTCGTAGCCTATGCGATCAGAAAGCCAATAAGCTTTCTAGCTGCAAGCGATCAAGATGTTGAATGGCAAGTTTTCGTTGCTGGGAAACTGTATGGTTTCATCCCAACAAACAGACAAAAGCTAGCGCCATCAACAATCAAACAAGCAATAAAAACACTTCAAAATGGAGAAATATTAGGAATATTTCCCGAAGCAACCACAGGCCCGGTGTTGCGTAAACCTAAAAAAGGGGTTACATATCTTTCCTTAAAATCTGGATGTAAAATACTACCTATGAGCGTTCTTGGTCTAGATGAGGATATCTGGAGCAAGTGGTTTAGGGGTATAAGACCACAGGTAACAGTCAAAGTTGGAAAGCCATTTTCGATTTCATGCGATCTTCCCTCTGACCGAAACAAGCGCGAAAAGAAATTATCCCAAATTGGCAATGATATTATGCGGCATATTGCAGAACTACTGCCAACAAAGTTTCACGGTGAATATATTAACGATGTAAAGTGATTTAAGAGCTGTTCGGTTAATTTGTATTATTTTTAATCAATAAAATCAACCCTACTGCTATAACCGCCCCGCCAATAAAAACATGGGACGAAATTCCTTCGTTAAATAAAACAAAGGCAAGAATAGAAGCAATAATTGGCTCGCCAAGCGGTATGGATGCTATGATTGTGGGAGAGACATATTTTATTGAATAGCTAAATATTGTGTGTCCTATTAGTGTAGGAACAATGCCCAACATACCTAACCAAAAATAATTATCAATACTATAGTTGAATATTGGATTATTTAACAACAAAGAACAAAACAGAAGCACTACAGCCGATACAGTAAATAAATTTTTCGTGTATGTAAGAACCCCGGTATCTTGTCTGACTTTTGAACCAATGAGAAACACCACACCCAAAAATACTGCAGATATAATAGCCATGATGTTGCCTAATCCTTCTCCACTAAACCTTCCTAAATCACTTCCCTGAACAATTATACAGCCAATAAAAATTATTATTAGAGACATGGTGCTAAAAGCATTTATTTTTTTACCATACACCAATTTTTCAATTAATAATGTAAATCCAGGCGCCACTATTCCTAAAACCGTTGTGTTTGCTATAGAAGTCAGTTTCAAAGCACCAAACCAAAAGATAAAATGCATTGCTAAAGAAGCGCCTGCTAAATATACTAATCTGGTATTATTATATTTTGTCGAGCTATATGAAAAAAAAGCCGAGTAGATCCATAAGGCCGCGCTTGCGATTGCCATTCTCCAAAAGGCTATTACAGTAGCAGGTACATAAGGTAATAGTTTTGCGATAACTGGAGATGTAGATATTGCAATTAATCCGATTATAAGTAAGGGATAAATCTGTTTGTTTAGCACGCTATTGATTGATTATAGTATATTGTTT
>ENA-UPTF01002504-UPTF01002504.1-marine-metagenome-genome-assembly--contig:-NODE-2504-length-10605-cov-12.331687_pt1 | contig 10605 bp, 11 predicted proteins | sample MGYA00238166_ERZ767019 | MGnify/ENA primary metagenome ERZ767019 (study PRJEB28930, sample SAMN06266391) | marine metagenome | isolation source: Sea water from 250 m depth | place: Atlantic Ocean... | reverse complement strand
AAAAATAATTTTCTAAAGTTTAGGAATTAGAGTTGTTCTTGTCTTTGTAGTTAGTACGATAATGCTGACTATAGCTACTGCCAATACAATCATAGCAATTGTTCCGAACTCTGGAACTACATGACTTCCAACTATTTCGATATTCTCAGCTCCTGCCCAATATTCAACATGTATTGTGTTTCCCATTTGCATAAACTCAACTTCTTCGTTGTCTACAAGTACAAAGTAGCTGCCGTCATCAAATGGAGTTATGATTTTACTGTTTAGAGTAATTTTCAGTTCACCATCATCGTCTGCCCCGAACAAATGAACAAGTAATGTATCATCGTCAGAGTTTCCGCCAATGTGGTGAATCTCACCGGATGTAACTGAGGCTGTAAACTGGTCAGATAGATCTTCTATTCCACCATGATCATCGCCATGTGCCATTTCATCGCCATGTGCCATTTCATCGCCATGTGCCATTTCATCGCCATGTGCCATTTCATCGCCATGTTCCTTCTCTTCATCAGTAACCATCACCATTCCTTGCATCCATGGATGAACCATGCAAAAGTAATCGAATGATCCTGCTTCGTCAAATGTATGAGAAAATGATGAGCCTGCCATGACTAAACTGCTGTCAAAATGTCCATCAGGTCCCTCTGCAGGTGTTCCAGATGTAATAGTATGAGCTGCAGTATCGTCGTTCTCCCAAGTAACTTCACCACCTACGTCAATTGTAACCATGCTTGGAATAAAACAACCATCAGCTGTTTGTTCACAACCTGGAACTGATGATCCAGGAGCGTTTGTAACTGTTGCAGTACCATGATCTGCAAATGCTGACGGAGTAATAGCTATAAGCGAAAAAACCGCGAACATTACAAATAATGAATATACTTTCTTCTGCATTTTAGTTCAATTTCCAGTGACTGGTAGTTAAAGTATTTGGTACAATCGTAAACAATTGTAACATCTCATGAGACACATTAGAGCGAGGAAACAATATCCACAAAGTTATCAGTTGTCCTTTCAATCAAGTCTGGGTGGTACTTTGAAATCAAATTACTTACAGTTTCTTTCTCAACAATTGAAAAAAATCTTTTTCCATTCTCAAATTTATCTTTAATAATGCTATCCTGAACCAATTGAGTTACATAAAATGAGGTCGTAGAAGGTGATCTTTTAATTCTCAAGAAAATTTCAGAAAAATAAATTTTTTCAGAATCTAGTAAAAGTTGTAAAATTCTACGTGGAGTTTCTTGCCTTAATCTTTTAGAAATTACAGCTTCAAAATCTGTAATGCCCAAAGGATAAAATCTTGCAACCCTTGGCGTTCTTTCAACTTTGATGACTGATTTTTTTTCTAGTTTGTCTAAATGATGGGATAGAACACCGTTTCGTAGATTTAGTGCATGCATAATCTCACGAAACCTAATTCCTGGATTTTTTTCAATTGTATCTAAGATTAGTTTAGACCTATCCATATTCCACATATTTTTAATCACCCCTAAATATACCAAATGCAAAAATTCCAACCATGGCTATCATGAGAATATGAGCTACCTCATAGGATGGTAAATCGTAATAATGATGTGTTGTTGCATCCAGTAATGATACAATCTCCGCAATAGCAAATACAAAAAAAGCAATAGATGTTATTGCAAGTTTTTTTGTCCTCATCTTGTAATATGCGTTAATACCCAATAAGGTAAGAAACACAGACAAAATTATTCCCCCTGTGTGCAGTAAAAGATGGTAAATATGAGTACCATGATCAAAATGTGGTATTAATACAGGCACAGATAATGAACCAATTACTCCAATGACAACTAAGGTTAGCAGTGTTGGCTTACTGTTAACAATTTCAGCATATCTTGCCATGAAAAACAGCGTCGTCTGCTAATTTATGATCGCTGGTTCATTAGTCGAAAAGTCTAAAAATTTCATCATTTGCGTGATTAGATTAGCTTGAAATATTAATAACCGAAATTTCAGCTCTAATGAAATATGCAAAACTCGAGAACTATCAATAGTGCACAGGTGTCTATTATCATTCCAACTTATAATGAATCTAAGAACATACTTCAGATCCTAAAATCAATTGGAGAACATCTACCAAAAAACCTACTTGCTGAGGCAATTGTTGTTGATGATAATTCTCCTGATGGAACTGGAAAAATTGTCGAAGATTACTTGAAAGAAGTGAAACAGAAAATTGGATACACCATTGATGTTATACATAGAAAGACAAAGAGCGGTCTCAGCTCAGCAGTTCTTCGAGGAATAGAACATGCAACTGGTGATACTATTGTTGTGATGGACAGTGATTTTTCCCATCCTCCAAAAATAATTCCTAGATTAATTGAAGAGATAAAGCGCTCGGGGTGTGATATTGCAATTGCCTCACGCTATGCCGCGGGAGGTGCAGTCAAGGGATGGACGCTTAAGCGAAAACTGCTTAGTTCTACTGCAACTCGAATAGCAAGAAAAGGACTTGGTATAAATGAGTCAGACCCTATGTCTGGATTTTTTGCATTCAAACGTAAGATTATCGAGGGTCTAAAACTTGATGCGATTGGATACAAAATGCTTTTAGAGATTTTAGTAAAGACCAAAGGAGCAACTGTTAGAGAAATTCCTTATACATTTACTAACAGAATGCATGGTTCTAGCAAGTTAGACTCTTCAACAATGTTTGATTATGTGAGATCTGTGTGGAAACTGTATAGATTTGGCAAATCGGCGGAAAAAAATGAGTCAAGAGATTCTGTTCGATTTCTGTCAAAAGCTGCTAGATTCTATACTGTAGGCGCATCTGGGCTTTTACTAAATTATCTAGTATCACTTCTATTCGCAGATGCAGCCATGAATTTCTGGTACATTCATGCGACTATAATAGGAATAATGTTCTCTATGTCTTCGAATTTTGTTCTAAATAAAATTTGGACATTTGGAGATAGAAACTTTGAGGTAAAAAGTACACTTACACAATATGGAAAATTCATTGGATTTAGCTCATTAGGCGCACTAGTTCAGCTTGGAATTGTCTATGTCTTGGTTGATAGTTATCAATTACTATATCCTGTTGCGCTTGTACTTGGTGTTGCTACTGCAGCATCTAGCAACTTTATTCTAAACAAAAAGTGGACATTTAAAGAAAAAGTATGGAGTTAGTAATCTTCTCAAGATTTTATTAAGAAGAATTACCAAGTAAAACTATGATGTTAAAATTAACTGTCAGGGATATACTAAGACAGAAAAATTTTGGTTCTATAGCAGTTATCTCTGGCGTTTTACTTGGTCTAGCTTACTATTTTCTAACCCTGTCAAGTGCTGCAAACCACTTCCAAATTGATATGGTTGTTAGCCCAGAATATATTGCGGCCTCAATAGGACTGACACTTGTGGTGGCTATTCTAGGCGGAATCAACATTGCGCTAGTTGTCTATAACATAAAGACCCAAAAAACTATGAATTTGAAGAAGGGTGGTTCATCAGCAATATTTGGAGGTGCTCTTACTGCGTTTACGCCGGGATGTCCAGCATGTACAACATCACTTACTGCAGTTTTAGGAATTGTGGGTGGATTGGCAATTTTCCCGCTTCAGGGCTTAGAGCTGAAATTTATCTCAATAGCTGCATTATCATTTTCAATCTGGTGGGCAATGAGAAGTATTAACAAAGCCAGTTGTTGTACGATGGAAAATAACTAAGTCTGAATTAATTTTATACTAAGATGCTTGTGATGTACATAATCATCATTCCCACAGCAATACCAGCTAGCACTGAACCGTTTGACAGTTTACCTTCTTCATTCTGTATCCATCTCATAATTGAAACAATTACCTGAAATATTGCTCCAGCACCAATAGCTAAAAAGATCACAGCTGCAAAAGGCGAATAAACGAATCCGCCAACCCATGCACCAAAAATTGCAGGTACACCAGCAATCATTCCCATTGCAGCAAGCCTTCCAATCATCAGCTTTGTACGTGCCATTGGTGCAGCTATGGCAAATCCTTCAGTGGTATTATGCAGCGCAAATCCAACAATAAGAAAAGCGCCAAGTGCAGCTTCACCTAGTACAATTGCAGCTCCAATAGCAAGACCCTCCCCAAAGTTATGCAATCCAATTCCAATTGCAATCATCAAAGCAATTGCTACAGGACCTGCAAGTTTTGATGCACCTGCACGTTCCTTGAGTTTTTCACCTGCATAATTAAGAGCAAGAAAAGACACTATTGCTACCGTTGCAACTAAAAGTACACCATTGAAAACATCAGATAGGTTTTCGGCAGATATTTTAATTGCTTCTTCGGCAGAGCTGATTCCCAGAAAGAGTAAAAGCCCAACAGTTAGCGCCAGGAAAAATTTGTACTTGTTACGGCTAAGTTTGGAAATAAATGGAAACCAAAGAAGGCCTATCAGTACAGGAATAATTCCAACATATGTTCCTATTACAGCAAAATATGATATCATTTCAATGGTAGGCTGAATAGAAGGTGCAGCTGCATCAACCCGCTTTTCAAATCTGGTTCCGTCATCTACAGTAAGTCCTACAGCATATGGCTCCCCCTCGTTCCATTCAAATGGTATTCTAACAATTGCTGACTGGAACCGCTCAAGGTGCTTATCAGGTTCAATTGCAGCAGGATAGATTCTATCATTAATGTCCGCCATAACAACGTCAACAGAAATAGGCCCCGTATTTCGTACAGTTGCAATTATTTCCGAGTCAACAAACTCAATCTTCTCAATAGATATATCCGGTAATAAAATGCCGTAATCAATAAGTTCAGAACCTGGTCCAAAAACGTATCCAATCATTACAGCTAGCAAAACAAACGGAACTGCTACACTAACTGCTGTCTTTACATTGGATGATCTCTTAACTTCCATAATCATATACCTCCTTGTTTAACTGAGAACCATCTTTTACATAGAAAAGACCTGTCCATCCCTTTTCCGAAAATTCAGTAAAGTGTGCGTGGAACATATACCTTCCAGTATATTCATATTCAAACTCTAGAATTCCCCTTTCGCTTTGTGAAAATGTAGTCATGTCAGTAAATTCCGATGGGATTAGATCAGTGCCTGTTGGATAGTACCTGTACAGAGTACCGTGTAGATGAAAGTTGTTTATAGGATCGAACCCAACCATGTTTACAACATAAACTCGGATTAGTTCGTTTGTGTTAACCTGAATTGGATGGTGTTGGTAGTAAAACGGAATGGTGTTTGCAGCATATAGATTATTTTCACCATCAAAGTCAGTATCAAATCCATTTAACATCATAACCATTTCGTCGGCTTGCTGTCGTCCCTCTTTTGGATCTACAATGAAGACACCATAAAGTCCATGACCTATGTGCTCTTCAACCGGCATTACATGACAATGATATGGATGTACACCAACAGGACCTGCTATGAACTCATAAGTGAACTGACCGCCGCCAGAACCAACTATTTCAAATATGCCGTCCATCTCGGCTGGATGATTTCCATGAAAGTGCATGGTATGTTCTTTACTGCCATTGTTGGTGAAATGAATTCTAACCAGGTCTCCTTCCGTTGCTCGAATTGTGGGACCTGGAACCGTTCCATTGAAAGTCCAGACATTATAAAATATGCCTGGTGCGATTTCCATAATTTTGTCATCCTCAGCTACGATGGTAAATTCTCTGAGTGTTGTCCCATCCTCTAAATACGAAACTTCACCATAGTCAAATTCTCGCAAGTATTGTAGTGGATCAAATTCAACTTCTTGAATTGTATAAACAGGATCCAATATGTCGCCAGTGGTCTGTACTACAGTACCAGAATGAGTTACAAAAGTCTCAGGCTTATCTTGAGCAGTGATATCCATAGCGGGAAAAACAAGATATCCCACAAATCCCAAAGAAACAATGAGTAAAACAACAGACATTTTTTGTCTATTAGTAAACATACACCATGACGATGCCAGGTTGATATTTAAAAGTTAGCCATGGCTAACTTTTTTAGCCGATCGCAAATTTGTTAGTATTGGGTAATTAATTATAATCATAAAATACAATAAAGTATAACAACGGTAAAATTATTTTTATGATTTAGAAACCGTTTTCGTTTAGAATTAGACCTAACAGTGCAGCACGTGTATATTTGCCGTATTCTGCCTGTTCAAAATACTTTGCTTGTTTTGTTTTGTCTACGTCAGTAGATATTTCATCAACACGAGGTAATGGGTGTAGGATTATGGCGTCATCCTTCATCTTTTTTATCATGTCAAGACCAATGACATAACTACCTTTTACATTAACATATTCTTCTTCATCAGGAAATCTTTCCTTCTGAATTCTTGTAACATATAATACATCTAGATCATCAATGTAATCATCTAATGTAGTAGATTCTGTGTACGAAAGCTCCTTTTTAATAACATAAGTAGAGTCAGAACGAATTCTAAGAGATTCAGGTGATATAAGATGTACATCTACATCATAGTTAGACAATCCGTACAAAAGTGAATAAACTGTTCTTCCATACTTTAGATCACCAACAATTCCTATTTTAAGCCCATCAATCTTTTTCTTTTCTTTCCTAATTGTAAAAAGATCCTGAATGGTTTGAGTTGGATGTTCTTCCGTTCCACTTCCAGCATTTATGACAGGTTTGTTAGATGCTTCAGCAGCAAATCTACTAGAACCATCAAGAGAATGTCTTAAAGCTAATACATCACAATAACTAGAAATTATTTTTACAGTGTCTCCAAGAGTTTCTCCCTTGTGAACTGATGAAGATAAAACATCCGCAATTCCAATAGATGTGCCACCCAAAAGTGCCATCGCAGCTTCAAAGCTTAGACGTGTTCTTGTACTTGGTTCAAAAAATAAGTATCCCAATGTACTACCTCTTGCAATCTCACGTCTTTGGTTCCCACTCATATCCATAATTTTATTTGTAGCATCAAAAATTGACTCTAGTTTTTGTTTGTCAAGATCTCTGACAGAAATGACACTTTTTCCAAAAAACTCATTCATCTCTTTCACTCATATATACAGGTGTAATACAAACTATTCTAATGGAAGAGGCTAATCTACTAGTTAGACGGATCAAGGATGGAACAGTTATTGATCATATTGATGGTGGGAAGGGTCTTCAAGTTCTAGAGGCATTAGATGTTGATGGTACAAGTGGTGATGTAATTACAATTGCTCTTAATGTACCAAGTGGTAAATTAAAGAAGAAGGATATTATCAAAGTTGAAAACAAGTTTTTAGAAGAAGATGACACTAGCAAACTTGCTGTAATATCACCTTCTTCCACTGTAAATATAATAAAAAATTATCAACTAGTTGAAAAAAGGCGCGTTTCACTACCGAACGAAATTGATAGAATCTTTCGATGTTCTAACCTAGATTGTATTACAAATAGCAAAGAGGATATAGAATCAGTGATGGATGTAATTGATAAAGATAATCTTGTGTTAAAGTGTAGATACTGCAACCGTATACTTGATGTGAATAAACTGAAATATTCCTAATACAATTTTAAATTTCTTAAAACATAATTGCTAGCTAAGATTTATTGAATACGAAAGAGTGCAGAACCCGAACTTAGGGGAGCGCGTCCAGATCCTGCAATCCTTCCTATTCAACTTGCAAATTTAAACAACCATCAATCGAGTAAATTTTCTAACACTTATTTGTGAAAATTTTATCAGATTTGAAATTTTTCTATTTAACCTTTAGTTTTGGTTTGGTTGATTTTTCCTTTTCTTGTTGTTCAGACTTGAATTGGTTTTCCGTGAACCTTCGCAATGACCCAAATGGCTTGAATGCTCTACCGTTACCACGGTAAAACTTGGAGAAGTACTCAACGTAAATCAACCTCGCGCCCTGTATTCCCGGTTCAAATACTCCAATGATTATGTTGAACATATGACCTATGAATAATATCATTGTACCAAGGACAACTAATGGAAGTCCAATGTTAATCGATTTTAAGAAAACATAGTCAATTGTATGAGCAAGTATAACTGATGCAAGTAAAATTCCAATCAGTCTTGTATAGGAAAGAATGTGGCTTATGATTGTCGCTACTTCCATTAATGCCATGACTTTCATAGGACCCTTACTCTTATCACAAACTACCATTAATGCAATACCTCCAAAAATTAATCCATAGTACAAAAATGCGATTGGATTGACTTCAATCAGCCTTGGCCACGTTGGATTGATAGCATCTTGATTTATGAGAGCTAGTCCAAGAAGAACAATTCCCCAACCAACTGATATCCATCCAACCTTGACTAATGCCTCTTTAATTTCACCAGTTCTAATACAATCAATTACGCCCAAAACTAGACCAAATGTTACAAAACCAATGCCAATATATCCAGCATAAAGCAAGAGCTTACCTGCACTATGAATTGGATCTAGAAATGCTTGTGAAGGTCGGTTTAAGATCTCGCCAGGCTCTGGAAGACCAGTAACTCCAGCACTTGCTAGAACATCAAATAGATAACCGTTAAGGTGAAATCCAAAATGCAGGTCGAATATAAAACCCAAAACTATTCCAACAACACAACCAGGAATCATTGCTTTTGACAGCTTTACCATCTGTCTTTTTTTCAATATCAACAGGGCAAAACTTCGCAGTTGCTTTGGCATGATATTCAGATTACGTTTTCCTTTCTCTACACGTCTGATAACCCATAGACAGACAAGCATTATCACTATACAGTACCCTGTATCACCAATCATTAATCCATAAAAGATTGGGAAGATTAAGGCAAAAACCATTGTAGGATCAAACTCCTTGCTTTGTGGCAGAGAATAAAATCGAATGAATGCCTCGAACAATCTGAATCTTGGTGGATTGCTCATCAGTGTTGGTGCTTTATCATCAGTTTTTAATTCGTAAATAGTCGTACCCTCTGTAAATTTTTTCAAGGTTGATTCAATTTGGCTGATTTTTGATTTTGGAACCCAACCTTCCATTGCAAATGCATCTTTGGTTACACCAAGATTAGAAATTACTTCCAGTTTTTTGTTTTCTATCTGTAATTGCTCATCAACTTCAACCAAATTTGTAAAGTGCTTTTCTGAAATTTTCTTTAGCTCGTCATTGATCTGTTTATGTCTTTGATTTAGATTTTCTAAATTACTTTTTTGACTTGTGATAATTTCGCTTGGTGTTCCATTTAGGCGTGGTACTGTTTCTATTTTGACGCTATTCTTTTGAATAATCTCGGCAAAAGTATCAGATGGAATTGTTGGAAAAACAACTAAGATAAGATGTGTGGTTTCTTTTTCTGCTTTTGTATAAAGCATGATGTCTTGTTGATGTGCATCAACAGTTTTCTTAAACTCTTCAAATTTATCAGATGGGATTCTACCAAAATAGGAGGTTGCTGATGAGAGTTGAAGAATCTTCAGGTCTTCAGGAAAGAAACTAAATTCTTCAATTAGTTTTAGATTATTCTCAGTTTCATTGAGTTGAGTTAGAAGTCCTTCCTTTTCCTTTTCAAGATTTGCAACCTGTTCATCAATATCAATAGAATTAGCAGTTTGCAAAAGTTCGTCAACAGAATCAAAACGTTTTCTAGCGGTTACTGGTATACGAGGAAGTACTGTCATTAACGACTTTATTCGTAATAGTTGATCTGAAACTTGTCTTGTTAATTCATTATCACGCTCATTTTTTACAATAGCTGAAACATCTTTTGATAATGGTTCTAACTGCAAAACTTCCATGTCGTGCAAAATAGAAACGGCAGTTTGCTGATTTTTTCGTAAGCCCATAATAGCTATTTTAGCCATTTTAACAGGCTTGAACATTCTACTCTACTCCCTTTAGTAAAATATTGACAATGTCTTGTGCATTTTGTGCTGTAATTTGTGATACAATATCTTTGGATTTCATTTTTGCTTCTTCAATTGTCTTTTGTGTTTCAGCACTAGCTTTCTTTGTCGCATTTTCTACGTTTGAATCAACTAGTTTTTCACCCTCGGTCTTTGCAGCCACAATTGCCTTTTCTAGTTCTGATTCTAACTGAACAATCTTATCCTCTATCTTACTTTTGTAACTATCAATCTCCTCTTGAGCTTTTTCCTCTACTTGTTTTATCTTCTTCAAAGAATTGATATATTGATCTTGTGACGCTGACATGTTATACACCCAAAAACTCCTTGCTCAAATACAAAATTACAGCCATAGCGATGAAGATGTTTCCCATCATTATTGCACGTTTAATATAGTAAAATTTTTTTTGCTGCGAATTTTTAAAATCAATTTGCAATTATTTCTGCCTCCACATTTTTTTCTCTTTCACTCATCTTTCGTTTTACAGTCTTTAACATTGCAAATGTATCTCGTTCCATCTCTTCCAGCCTGAATGTAATGAATTTAACAGCAGATTCCAGTCTTGGAATAAAGACATTTTCAATTGCATTGGCCTTTCGTTTTGTTTTGTCAATCTCATATAGTAATTTTCGTAGGGTTGTCTCTTTTTCTGCAACGTCTAGAACTATTTTGTGCACCTCTTGAAATGCCTTCATGGCTTCACTAATGGAAACTGGAATTTCTAACAAATAATCAGTGAGTAATTCTTCCCTTCTTCCACCCTCTAATCTTGGA
>ENA-UPTF01002503-UPTF01002503.1-marine-metagenome-genome-assembly--contig:-NODE-2503-length-10606-cov-2.847279_pt1 | contig 10606 bp, 8 predicted proteins | sample MGYA00238166_ERZ767019 | MGnify/ENA primary metagenome ERZ767019 (study PRJEB28930, sample SAMN06266391) | marine metagenome | isolation source: Sea water from 250 m depth | place: Atlantic Ocean | study... | reverse complement strand
AGAGTGGATCGATCAAAATAAACAGATGCAGATTAATATCTCAGAGGAAATGCAAAATTTTAATAGTGGTAAAAATGGGAATGAAGGATTTTATCTTTCGCCCAATCATCCTAAAGTAAATTCTTATCTATTGACAGTTTTTAGAGATTTAATCGAAAATTATGAATTGGATGGTTTACACTTAGATTATGTCCGATTTCATGATTCTGAATACGGTCAAAATCCTGGTGCTATTGCCTATTTCCAAAGGTATAATGGCATGAAGGCTTATCCACCAGAAGAAACGTCGGGTGTATTAGAATGGAATGACCATCGCCGTAAAGCAATTACAGATTTAGTTCGTGAAACTAAAAACCTTATTGAAACAGTTCGGCCAGGGGTAGAATTATCTGCCGCAGTGAAGCCAAACCTATACCAGGCGCGTGAACGTTATTTTCAGGAATGGGACGTGTGGTTAGCAGCAGGTTATTTGGATAAAGCAGTGGTGATGAATTATACAAAGAACTTAAAAAAATTTGCTGACAATATTGATATTATGTATGATAACCTTCCTTCCAAGTATCGAAAGAAAATTGTAATGGGGATTGCCACCTATAATCAACCAGCAAGTCAGGTAGTGGATAAAGTGAAATATACCAGGGTGACACGTTTCAAAGGCATCTCATTCTTCTCATATAATGTAATGGCTCAAAATCCGCAGTATTTTCGGTCGATTAAAAAGATACTCTATCCACGCGGTTAATATTCATGTTTAATGGTGGAGTAATAACTCCTCTTTTTATAAAGAAGTTGAATTAATGGTAAGATTATGGAGTAATTCAGGCATTGATTAAATTTCTAACTATATTATTACTATAGATTAAGGACTAGTTGCATGTCGAATCGGATCATCAAAGCCCCTCGTGGTAATGAACTTACTTGTAAGAATTGGCAGATCGAAGCGCCTTTTCGCATGATCCAGAATAATCTCGATCCGGATGTTGCAGAAAATCCCGATGAACTGGTTGTTTACGGAGGAAAAGGCAAAGCAGCAAGAAACTGGAAATGCTATGATGCTATTCTCAATTCATTAAAAAGGATGAATGAGGATGAGACGCTTCTGATTCAATCAGGTAAGCCAGTAGGAATACTGAAAACTCATATCACTTCTCCACGGGTTTTGATTGCCAATTCAAATCTAGTTCCTAATTGGGCTACATGGGAACATTTCAATGAATTAGATAAGCAAGGCCTCATGATGTATGGTCAAATGACTGCCGGATCTTGGATTTATATAGGAACACAGGGAATTTTACAGGGTACTTATGAGACATTTGCAGCAGCAGCAAAACAACATTACAATAATGATCTTACCGGTAAGTTGGTTGTAACATCCGGTCTCGGCGGTATGGGTGGCGCTCAACCCTTATCGGTAACCATGAATAATGGTGTGATCATCTGTATTGAGATCGATCCTTCTAGGATTCAAAGGCGTCTAGAAACGAAATATCTCAATATGTCTACCGAATCTTTAAATGACGCCCTTTCTTTGGCCCGAGATGCGCAAAATAACGGAAAGCCACTATCTATTGGCCTGAAAGCGAATGCGGCTGATATTGTGCCCCAAATGGCTGAATTAGGCGTCGTTCCTGATATTGTAACGGATCAGACATCCGCTCACGATGAATTGGATGGATATATACCCAATGGGATAACGTATCAGGAAGCACTGGATTTACGTAAATCCGATCCGGATCGCTACATCAAAGAAAGCTACCGAGCTATGGCGGAGCACTGCCGGGGTATATTGGATTTGAAGGCACAGGGTGCCATTGCATTCGATTATGGAAATAATTTACGTGGACAAGCACTGAAGGCAGGTGTAAAAAACGCCTTCGATTTCCCGGGATTTGTACCCGCATATGTAAGAGATTTATTTTGTGAAGGTAAAGGCCCTTTTCGCTGGGTGGCACTGTCAGGCGATCCAGAAGATATTTATAAAACCGATGATAAAGTATTAGAAATGTTCCCAGAAGATCAGACACTAACACGTTGGATCAAAATGGCTCGAGAACAGGTCCAATTTCAAGGATTGCCTTCGCGTATATGCTGGCTAGGTTACACCCAAAGAGCGAAGTTTGGTGTAGCTTTGAATCAGATGGTTGCAAGTGGAGAATTATCAGCACCTATTGTTATTGGACGCGATCATTTAGATTGCGGATCTGTTGCATCGCCATTCCGTGAGACTGAAGATATGAAAGATGGTTCGGATGCTGTTGCTGATTGGCCCTTATTAAATGCACTTACTAGTACCGCAAGCGGGACGACTTGGGTTTCTATTCATCAAGGTGGTGGTGTTGGCATGGGACTAGCACTTCATGCTGGGCAAGTTATCTGCGTGGATGGAACACCTGAGATGGAAAAAAGAGTGGAACGTGTTTTGACCAATGATCCTGGAACGGGGATACTCCGTCATGCAGATGCAGGATATGAAGATGCGATCGATAATGCTAAGGATTGGGATTTAGATGTCCCAATGCTCAATGTCTAATTCACTTCAATTAACTAATATAGGAGAACTTGTCACTGCCAATTCTGCCGGAGTGGAAAGATACCAAAATTCATCCCTATGTATAGAAAATGGCACAATATCTTCTATCAGTGATAGAAATGGAGACCAGATTATTGATTGTGGTGGAAAGATGGTTACAGCAGGATTTGTAGATTCACACACACATCCTGTGTTTTACAATAAAAGAGATGAGGAATATAGGATGCGGTTGTCTGGAGCAACCTATGAAGAGATTGCTGAAAATGGTGGTGGTATTATATCCAGTGTAGAGGGAGTGAGAAATGCATCAAAGGAAGCATTGGTTGAAAAAGTAATGAAGCGAATGGATCGATTTATCAAAGTAGGCACGACGACAATTGAAGCAAAGTCCGGTTATGGTCTTAATACAGATTCAGAATTAAAATCTCTTTCAGTGATCGATGAGGTGAATCAAAATCATGCAATTGATATGGTGCCTACATTCATGGGTGCCCATGCTTTCCCAAAAGAATTTTCGAATGATCATGACGCGTATATTGATTTGATCTGCAATGAAATGATACCAGCAGTAACTGATCAGGGGGTGGCCATTTTTAATGATGTATTTTGCGAAGATAAATATTTTACTGTTGACCAATCAAGGCGCATATTGGAAGCAGGTAGAGAACACGGTTTGAAACCACGATTACATGCTGATGAATTTGTGGATTCTGGTGCGGCCGTATTAGCGGGAGAAATAAATGCTTTCTCAGCTGACCATCTTATGGCTGTGAGCGAAATCGGAATCAGATCAATTGTTGATAATGATGTAGTAGCTACATTGCTTCCTGGCACAACATTTTTCTTAGGTAAATCGAATTATGCACCAGCAAGAAAATTAATTGACAATAATGTTACTGTAGCCTTGGCAACAGATTTTAATCCTGGCAGTTCCCATATTCAATCTATACCTTTCATTATGACATTAGCATGTATGCATATGGAAATGACTGTGGAAGAGGCATTTCAGTCGGCAACTTACAATGGCGCCAAAGCATTGGGAATGGAAAATGAAATAGGTTCAATTGAAGTGGGAAAAAAGGCTGATCTTATTATCTGGGATTTAGATTCTTTGTTGGATATTCCATACTATGTTTCTGACCATCCAATTAAACTAGTGATAAAGAACGGGACAATTGTATTTCAAGCTTGACACTGGAACAAGTCTTCGTGTAAAATTGTGGCTGTTTAACTGTAATATATGGTAAATAAATGAACACTAAAAAAATTCTCGCAATAGTAGTTATCCTTTTGATGGGTTCCCAATTTGCATTCGCAAACTATGCATTTTATAAAAAGGTTTCCAGTACATGTAAATTCTATCGTGTATCGGTTGATCAAAAGAAAATGGCACTTACTAAAAATGTAGATGGTTCATACCAATTCTCTATAGAGATGCAATCCCTTCGGAATAACTTTGAGATGGTAATGCTTGTGGGCTTCATATCCGTTGGGCAGGCTATTAATCATCAAGAATCTTTTGCGAAGAAAAAACCTGGTTACACTGCCATTGTACCAGGGAATACGGAAGTAACGGTTACGATACCTGTTTCCAGACAAAATACAATTATCACCGCAAAAGCATCTGCTGAACATGTTCGTCAATTGACGGATGGTAAAATTGATACAGCAGGATTTATGCGTTTGATCAAAGATTCAATTCAAACACTGTAAAAGGAGGAAAAATGTTAGATCCTACCAGTTGGGGTGGCATGTTTGCACAATATGGTCGTTCTTTACTTTGGGCGATTACAGCGGCCATCGGCTTTGGTTTAGGTGTTGGTATCTCTTTGAAAGTCTTCGACTGGCTTTCAACAGATATTGACGAATGGGAAGAAATTAAAAAAGGAAATATGGGTGTTTCCCTTATTTTCGTATCTCTCATCGTTATGGTTGGTTTGATCGTTCATAAAGTTATTTAAACACAACCTGACATCAGTCTTATAAGAAAACCCTTTGCTATTTGCAGAGGGTTTTTCTTTTATATATAAGATACTAGCTTTTCCAAATAAAGTTGATCGATCCGATTGAATTGTTCAACTCGATTCCCGTCAATATCCAATACAGCAATCAAATCGTCATTTTTTATTACAGGAACTACAATTTCGGATACAGTTTTCTCATCACAAGAAATATAACCGGGAAAGGTGGAGACGTCATCTACGATTATAGTTTTTTTCTTTGAAGCTGATGCACCACATACACCGTGATCAAAAGCAATATGACTACATGCGAGTATATTTCCCTGATAAGGACCAATCTCAAGGAGATTTGGTTTTATCACACGATAAAATCCGCAGAATATCCATTCACTGAACTCCATCTTTAATATTGCAGCCATAACTGTCATTTTTCCAATCTCATCCATTGAATAATCGTCAAGGGTAGATTTAGCAGTTTTTAGAATATTTTGATATCGAGTTTCTCTATCCATAATTCATCCATAAAAAATATGCAGCGTTTGCACCAATAATAGTGTTGATGAAATTGACTGCATCATTATCGATCCATTTAGATCCTGAAATCAGTTTAGATTTTGTATTACAGTGATAACGATCTTCTATGTGCTCATTGCATATAGAACATTTGAATTGTGCCTGAATATATCCTCCTAGAATGGAATCGGTTAATGAGCCAGTGAATCCAGCAACTGCTAAAGGAAGCAGCAGGTCATTCATATTCAGAATTGATTCGCCTAATAAGCCAATTATTAGAGCACCTAAAACTGATCCAATGATTCCTAAAAAGGTGACGCCGCCTGAAATGCCCCGTTGTACAACTTGTTTTGATAAAACTAATCGGGGTTTGGATTTTGAATAAAAACCAATCTCTGTTGCCCAAGTATCAGCAGTTGCTGCACCAATTGCACCCAAATACAAAACAATGGCTGGAGGGAACTGCCAAAAAAAATAGATGATAGCAAATAGAGTACCTACACCGCCATTGGCTAGGATTTGGAGGATATTTCTATTCGAATAAGGCTTATGCCTCAAATGGGATAGAATAGATGAAGAAATAAAGAAAAATACCAATGGAATGATCCAAGGCCAACCGCCTGCGCCAAAAACGATGATACCCATAATATATCCACTGATAGCGCCACTGGATGAAACCGATTTACGGTTCCATGCGAGGGAGAAGATAACCAGAGAAAGAAAGGACCAGAGCAATAATTGCATTAGGGTGCCATGAGTATAGTTAATAAGGAATACCTCGTATGATAAAAAAGTAATGATTGGTATTGATAGGTTGTCAGATCCTCTATAGCTCACGGATTCTGCTAGGGTTGCAGAAAGGGCAGTAAAAATACTAACGCCGATAAGAATGGGAAATGGAATAAAAAATGCAGCACCGTAGATTCTCGTAAGTAGATCAGTTCCCAGCATGATGATAATCATGGTAGAACCAAACATAGCCAGGGAACCTCGACGTGTTTTTTGATCCCGCCATGGCATATAAACGGTTCGACCCTTTTTTCCAATGATGGCGGCGATAGGATCTGAAATTGTCATAACTAATATGGCCAAGATAAATGAAATTGGCTTATCCCACCAAAAATAAGATAGGATCAAAACAGAAAAGGGAAAGTAAACCGTTCCATAACTCTTCCGTGTGGTAACATGCAGACTGGCAATTTTATTTGACTTAATTAAAAATCCGTTAATTATTATAAATAAATAAGATAGAGCAATCAATTGAACATTAGATTTAAATAGTAGTGGACAAATAGATACGATCAAGCCAACAAATATATGTACAAATTTTCGCGTGGATTCCGGCGGCTTCATCATGATTTTTCGAATCAATTCAGCAATTCCCAAAACAAGGAATATGCCGATAAAAATGATGGCGAAAACAGTCCAGTCGTTTAAAGATCTATTTAAGTCCATAGTTGAAGTTATAAAAAACCCCCCGCTTCACACGGAGGGTTTTTTATAACTTTGTATTATAAGGGTTGAATTATTTTACAGGATTGCCGTTTGCATCCAACAAAATTGGGTTACCAAACCCGAGAGATTTCATGCCATCTAATTGTGTGGCAGCATCGCCGACAACTAGATAGATCATTTCATCTGGACGAATATATTTTTTTGCCAATAAATTATGACTTTCTACGCTCATATTACGAACGATATTTTCCTGTTCTTCAATATAATTAACAGGAAAACCATAGATAGCGATATTGGAGATCATTCCACGAAGCGCACCAAGAGTTTCGAATCGGCGAGCATTTGATTTTAAGGTTACATTTTTGGTGAATTCCAAGTCTTCATCAGAAATGGGATTTCTATAAGCAGACATTAGATTTTTAAAGATATTGACCGATTCTTCCGTCGTATTTGAACGAACACCTGAAGAAGCTGTGAATTTTCCAGGAAATTTTGAACCGCTAAACCCAGTTCTTGCTCCGTAAGTAAACCCCTTTTCCTCTCGGAGTACCATATTGACATCACCACTGAAGTTGCCACCTAGTTTCATGTTCATAATTGAAGTTGCATAGAAGTCAGGATGAGTGCGAGGCAAACCAAGGTATCCAATACGAATCTCGGACTGTTTTGCATTGGGGACATCCACAAAATAGACTTTTGCCATTTTACTTGGTTCAGGCATGTCATATTCTGGGAATGTTACATCATTCACATTCCAGCGTTCCACTAGGCTTTTAAAGGCGCTTACAGCCTCACTACGGCTAATATCGCCTACAATGCTAATAGTAGCCAGATGAGCTGAAAAATTGTCATTAACGAAGTTTTTCAGGTCATTTAAATCAATCGATTCCACTGATGAAACGGTACCAAATGTTTCATGAGCTAAAATATGGCTCCCATAATTCAACTTATTGAATACATTTGATGCAATAGATGATGGTACGGCAGATCGCCGTTTTATAGATTCAGCTGTTTCCCGTTTGATTCTTTCAAATTCTTTTGCATCCCACCTAGGCTCGAAGAGAATCTCCTCAACAAGAGCAAGAGTAGCGTCAAAATTCCGTTTCAAGGTACTTACTTCAATATTGATGGATTGTTTTCCTGTATACATATTAATCGAGGAACCCAATGCATCAATGGCTTCTTCCAATTCTATCGGAGTTTTATTAGCTGTGCCTTCCATCATCATATCAGTGATTAGATTAGCTACTCCAATTTTATTGGGATCATCCAAGAGCATTCCACCCTCAATTTGGATACCAAAACTGACCAAGGGTAGTTCATCATGTTTTGAACCGTATAAAGACACTCCTTTTTTGTAATCGTGCTGCCATATTTTTGGTATATTCAATCGAGGCTGAGGACCTTCAGCGGGTTCAACTGAACGATCAAATGTGGAAGGAATTTGAGCCACATTTATGGCGCCAGTCCCAGTTTCTTTTTTAACATTTTCAACTATCATCTCTTCTTGAATTGGGAAAAGAACAGAGCCTTCTGCTACTAAATCAACTTTTCCTTTTGGAACAAAACTGGTTAACACATAATTCTGATCTTTGATATATTTTTCATAGACACGTTTTATATCGCTCGTATTAACATCCAAAACATTTTGGAGGTCTTCAGCAATCGCATCAGGGGAACCATAATATTCATTGTACCGGGCTAATTGAAATCCTTTACCTAGCACAGAAGAAATGCTTTGGTAGAAGCCTGTTTCGTATTTTGCTTTTAACCGATCCAGATCTTCAGCGCTGAACCCATTGGATTCAAATCTTTGAAATGATTCATGAATAGCGTTTTCCACATCCGTTAAATTGGTAGTGGGGAAACCTGTAACGACTACATTAAATGTCCCTGCTATTTCCTGGGTGCTACTATAAGAGAATAGGCTTGGCGCCAATTTTTTTTCTTCTACAATAACCTTGTAAAGGGGAGCTTTTTTCCCATCACCAATCAATTGGCCCAATAATTCTAATGCCGGTGCATCAAAATGAAGTAGATCCACGGTAGGAAAGGCCATGGTTAAACGTGGAGAACGGGCAAAATTATCTTCGTGAAATACCTTCTTTTTTTCTGATAATTTCACCGGTTGAGGTTCTGGGTTACCATGATCTGGGCCGGGTTTGATCTCAGCAAAGTATTTTTCAACCAGTCTTTTCACTTCTTTTTTATTGATATCTCCGGCAATGACCATAGTTGCATTATTGGGTCCGTACCAATTTTCATAAAAATCCCGCACATCTTTCAAGGTTGAATTCTGGAGGTCTTCTAATTCACCTATTGTAGTCCAGTTATATGGATGGTCTTTCGGATACATATTTTTAATCATGACATAGTTCGAGTGACCATAGGGGCGGTTATCCACCCGCTGACGTTTTTCATTTTGTACCACTTCTTGCTGATTCTCAAAAGCAGCCTGTGTTACTGTAGATAAAAGCCATCCCATCCGATCTGATTCTAACCACATAATAGTTTCTAAAGCATTTTTGGGTACAACTTCATAATATACTGTTCCATCTTTGTTTGTACCGCCATTCAGTGTTCCGCCAACATTTTGAATTATTTTAAAGAATTGATCTTGACCTACATGCTGAGACTCTTGAAAAAGCATATGCTCAAAAAGGTGAGCAAAACCAGTTCGTCCGGGTATTTCACGGTTTGAACCAACGTGATATTGAATAGCCAAGCTCACAATGGGATCTGATTTATCCTCATGAAGTATAACGGTCAGTCCATTATCTAACTCATATTTTTCATAATCAATTGTAAATGGTGTATCGGTTTTTTCGTCACAACCAACCATAAAAAATAATACACTAATGATAAATGACTTTTTGAACATGGATTGACTCCTACTCATTATTAAAAATGATTTACGATTACGTAACAAATAAAAAGATTTGCTATGGCCCCTTACCAAGTAAAATTACAATAATAGAAAGTTCAAACATATGAAATATTCAAATTCAATTTAATTTCTACTCCTTAGTTAACGTCAAATAAGTAAACTTGGAAGGGTATCTATTAAAAAAAGAATTATGAGTTCCAATATCGTCCAATCCCTAGTTGTGCCCTGTAATGACTTGACAGAAACGCTTGATTTCTTTACAGAAAAAAATGAATTTCGCCTGCATCGTATTTACCCTGCCGAAGATCCATCCATAGCCGATATTGAAAACCATGGTCGATATATTCGTTTAGTCAAACAAGAGTCAGGCCCTTATCCAGATTATCCTGCGATTATTGGTGGTTCGACACAAGATTTATCCATTGAAACCGTGGACCTTAATCCACCTATGGAAGTGCCTTCCGCTCAGTATACTTTTGAAATGACACATTTGGGCGATGATTCAGATTGGGTCATCGGTCGGGTTGGTATGGAGTACCGTAACCTCATTAGTGAACAAAACGGAAGATTTGGCGCTTCTCATATTCGAATCACCAAAGGTGGACCCGTTGAAGATTATGTCCATTTTCACCAAATCAGATTTCAAATGATTTATTGCTATAAAGGCTGGGCAAAAGTGGTCTATGAAAATCAAGGTGAATCAATAATAATGAAATCGGGGGATTGTGTTCTTCAACCGCCTGGAATTCGACACCGTGTATTAGAGAGCTCAACAGGATTAGAAGTAATCGAAATCAACAGTCCGGCCAAACATATGACCGGGAGAGATCATTCCATTAATTTACCTTCAGAAATAGTGAGTTCTGATCGATTGTTTGGCGGACAAAAGTTTTTACATCACCAAGCCAGTTCTGGAAATAATGGAGAACTGGGAATACTAGAGGCAACCAATGGGATGATGCGTGCCAGTATTATTCATTCTAAGAATCAATTCAGTCAAAACTTAGAAGGAAAGTTTTTATTCAATTTTGTATTGAAGGGTGATTGTGAATTAGTTTTTGACAAAAATTATTCATTTTCATCAGGAGGTTCCTTCATTTTTCCTGCCGGAAAGGAATTATTGTTAAATCATTGCTCAAATGATTTGAAAATACTGCAAGTGGAGGAACTCCCTTAAGGAGGCTATTTGAGTCAGAGGCGTTTCCTTTAAAAGGAATAGGTTAGTGAAAGATTCATGTAGGATTGTTTAAGGTCAAACTT
>ENA-UPTF01002502-UPTF01002502.1-marine-metagenome-genome-assembly--contig:-NODE-2502-length-10607-cov-3.628585_pt1 | contig 10607 bp, 10 predicted proteins | sample MGYA00238166_ERZ767019 | MGnify/ENA primary metagenome ERZ767019 (study PRJEB28930, sample SAMN06266391) | marine metagenome | isolation source: Sea water from 250 m depth | place: Atlantic Ocean... | reverse complement strand
ACTGTTGCTCCGACTACGACTGTTGCTCCGACTACGACTGTTGCTCCGACTACGACTGTTGCTCCGACTACAACTGTTGCTCCGACTGCGACTGTTGCTCCGACCACGACTGTTGCTCCGACCACGACTGTTGCTCCGACTACGACTGTTGCTCCGACTACGACCATTGCTCCTGACCTAGAGACTGTTGTAGGTCGTCTGTCACTAGATTGGGATGGTAATTGGTTTATGGGCCAGTTGCCAGTAAAGGCAGTAAAGGCTGATTCTGATCTTGATCCTGTTTTAGTCGGCTTAATCAATATGGAAAATTCACCTGCTGGTTCTTTTCCTGAAGCACGTGTAGCGATCGAAGCTGCTGCAGATTGGGTTAATTCAGAACTTGGTGGGATTAATGGGAGACCGATCGAGCTAGTAACTTGTATAACTGATTTTTCAATAGAGAAGTCCCAATCTTGTGCTCAGGAAATGGTTATGGCTGGTGTAGTGGCAGTAACTACAGGAATCGACGTGGGTAGTAACGGATCCTTGCCGATTCTTGAACAAAATGGAATTCCAATTGTGGGAGGCATACCGGCCAACATGGTTGAAATGAAGTCACCAATAGCCTTTTATTTCAGTGGTGCAACGCCTGGCGGTTATGGCGGTTTCATTGGACATGCAATTGAATATCTAGATGCATCGCGGATTGTACTTGCCCATGGCGAATTTGAATCATTTACAATAGCTACTCGAGAGTATGGAGCTGCACTCGCCGAAGCTCTAGGTCTCGAAGTTGAGGTGATTCCATTTCCTTTATTCAGTCTTGATTTTCTTCCAGTTCTTACAAAAGCAACAGAATTTAACCCAGATGCGATAGTGGTTGCTGCTGCCGATCTTTCTTGTGCACCGATAATGCAATTGATGGTGGAACTTGGCATCGAAGCTCAGCTTTATTTAGTTGGAGCTTGTGCGGCAGAAGAAATCCAAGAGGTAGCTGGAAGTGCCATTGAATCAGTTCTTTTTAATTCTGAAGGTCCGCTTTCAGAAGGTTTAGAAGGAAGTATTTATGAAGAAGTTGTAGAACAATATGCAGACGAACCTGCAGGTGGTGTCGGAACAGTTGCTATGCGAGGATTGTTGAATCTATATGATCTTTTGCTTGAATTGGATCAAACTGAGTCAGGTATCAGCAGCGAGGCGTTGATTGATCTCATTCAAAACTCGAACCAAAGGCCAAGTTTCTGGGGGCACCCATACACCTGTGACGGTAACCAGATACCTGGACTTCCAGCTTTATGTGCACCGCAACAAAAACTTTTTTCAATAGAAGATGGCGAGCTTGTACCCGCACATGAAGGTTGGATTGACACACCTGCCTTATTTACAGAAATTGGTTGATAGGAAATCCAATTAGTGAACATTTAACCTACCTTTTTCTTGGTTGCGGGACGGGAGCGGTAATTGGTTCAATAGCGATTGGGTTGGTTTTAACACATCGAGCCAGTGGAATATTGAACCTTGCACATGCTGCCATGGGGATGTACATAGCAGTTGCGTTCTACGAACTGAGATCCACAGGCGACTTGATTCTCCCTATTTTAGGTTTGCCTGATCGACTCCCGATAATTTCGGCACCGACTGTTGCGACTGCGTTAATCACGTGCATGATTTTGGCTGCAGCCATGGGTGTTATTATTTATTTCTTTATTGTCAGACCATTAAGAAATTCACCACCATTAAGCGCACTAGTCGCATCATTGGGTTTACTCATATATTTGATGGAAATCGCACGACTCAGAATTGGGGCACAAGGTGCAACAGGGTTAGTGATCAATGGAATTCTCCCAGAGGGTTTGATTCAAATTGGTGATATAAGAATCAATCAGGACAGAATTTGGATGGTTGCAGTGACTTTCGTTCTGGCCTTAATACTTGCGGTCACTTATAGGTACACAAAATTTGGTAGGGAAACTCGAGCAGTTGCCGAAAATGAGCGTGGTGCTTATCTATTGGGGATTTCATCTAAAAAAATTGGGGCAATTAACTGGATTCTTGCTTCAATGTCTTGTGGGTTTTTAATGATTCTTGCGGGACCGGCAACACGATTAGATGTTAATGCTGCAAGCTTCTTAATTGTCCCTGCCCTAGCAGCTGCACTATTAGCAAGACTTACTTCATTTTTGATGGCGGCTTTTGCGGGCTTGTGGATAGGGATGCTTCAGTCAGAGTTAATGAATATACAAGTTGAGTGGTCGTGGTTACCTGATATTGGAATTCAACAGGGAGTCCCACTTTTAATAATTTTGCTTGTTTTAGCTTTTTGGGGGGAGACCCTTCCTTTAAGAGGAACAGAATTTGTAGCTAATTTACCGAGGGTGCCAGATGCAAAAAATATTCCTATCAAACCTTTTTTATTTCTAAGCGCAGCAGTAGTTGCAACTTTTTTAACAGGAAGTGAGTGGCGATTAGCAATTGCTATCTCAGGTTGTGTAGCGATCATTTCTTCATCGATAATTGTCATCACTGGTTTCGTAGGTCAGGTATCTCTTGCGACGTATGCCTTTGCGGGTATAGCTGCGTTTATGACGGTTCGACTAGATATTTTACCTTTTCCACTAGCCCCTCTTATAGCATCGATTTTTGCAGTAATGGTTGGAGTTTCAGTTGGGCTTATAGCTGTAAGGGTTCGTGGTCTTCAACTCGCGGTTGCTACTTTGGCCGCATCAGTTGCTATTGAAGAACTGTTATTTCGTTGGCCATGGTTAACAGGAGGAGATTTCGGAACACGAATGTCGGCTCCTTCAATATTTGGATTTGACCTAGGTATTAGTGCTGTGGGAATGGACTATCCTAGACGTCCATTTGTGATACTTGTTCTCGTAACTTTGGCTTTATGTTTGTTTTTGCTATTCAGTGTTCGAAGTGGAATAACTGGTCGACAGTGGTTAGCGGTAAGAGCTAATGAGCGTGCGGCATCTTCGATCGGTATCAATGTGGCTAGAGCAAAACTAACAGCATTTGGCTTATCGGCATTTTTAGCAGGAATTGGCGGCGCTTTAATCGGGTATCAGCGACAAATTATTTCAGCTCGTTCATTTGGGTTATTCGACTCAATGATCGTAATAGCTATTGTCTATTTGGCAGGTATATCAATGCCATCAGGCGCACTGCTAGCAGGTGTTCTAGCTTCTGGAGGCGTTCTAACTGTGCTCCTCGGGCAACTGAGTGATTCCGGATCAGCTAACCAAATGACTTTCAGCGGGTTACTTCTTTTATTCGCTGCGATACGGCTCCCAAGTGGAATCCTTGGTTCAGATTTTAAAAAAACTAAATTAAAACTTGGTTCTTTGGTTAAGAGCTAGGCCACAGAGGTTCAGGAATTTCCCAAGAAACAGGATTATCCCAACGATCCTGGAATGTAGACAGGTTTGCAGGTTTTCTTTGAGCGATTCCCCAATTACCCATTGGATAACCTATTGGAATCATTGCGTGCATATGCCAAAAACCGTCTTCTGGCGTGTCTAAAACTTTTTCAACTTCATCTTTTTTAAGTTTCAACAGAGTTGTTATACATGTACCCAAGCCCTCTGCTCTAGCTGACAGACAAAGATTCCAAAGAACTGGAAAAGTCGTTGACTCTCCTCCAAGTTTTCCAAAAAAGAAAATCAGCATTGGAACATTATGAAGATTGTCAGCTAGCCATTGTGCTGAGTCATTAATACGTGCAGGAGTAGATCTTTCCGAATTTTTTTCGTCTTCTTTTATCTGGTCTTGAACGCTTGCATATTGAGTAGCGTTCAATTCATCAAGACATGCACGGTAAAATTTCTGCATTTTTGATTTAATTTCAGGGTCAGTTACACATATCATCCTAAAAGTCTGAGCGTTGCCTCCGGATGGACCGCGAACTGCAGCATCCATTACCTTTTTTAAAACGTCTTCCGGGATCGGATCCGGTTTAACTCTTCGCATTGCGCGAGTAGTGTAAATTGCTTCATAAACATCCATGGTTTGACGTTATCGGGTTTGATGTAATACACCTGTCAATGAGTGATTGGAGTTTTATGAGTTCAGGATTACATGATGGAAGAGTTGCCATAGTTACGGGTGCAGGTTCGGGAATCGGCAGATCTGTGACTGAACGGTTTGTTTCTGAAGGAGGTTCGGTCGTTGCTGTTGATAAAGATAATGATTTTATTGATTGGACTGAAAGTGATGACAGGATTTTTCCGATTGTTGGTGATATAACTGACAGCGAATTAAACGATCATGCAGTAGAGCAAGCAAAAGAAGTTTTCGGAGGTCTTCATGCTGCTGTATTTAATGCCGGGGTACCAGCGCGTGGCGACATTGTAGAAGGTGATATGGAAATTTTTGATCGCACTATTGAAGTTAATGTTAGGGCAGTGGTTCTAGGTATAAGAGCTGCTGTTCCTGAATTATTACGAACAGGAAATGATGGTTCGATTGCCGTAACTGCTTCAACATCAGGTTTAAGAGGAGACCCAGATATGTGGGCTTATAACACTTCGAAAGCGGCTGTAATAAATTTGGTTAGAGCTACAGCAGTTGATCTGGGTCCAAGGGGTATAAGAGTAAATGCAGTTTGTCCAGGGCCTACAGAGACCGGAATGACTGAGAGAGCAATGAATGATATTGAATCTTATGAATCTTTACGTCGACGAATGCCATTACAGAGATGGGGTACTTCTGACGAAATTGCTTCAGTAATCAATTTTTTGATTTCTACTCAAGCAAGCATTGTTACGGGAGCGGTGGTTACAGCAGATGGAGGTATGAGTGCAAATGCAGGACAATTCCTTCCAAAGGAGAAACCATGAATACACATCCAGAAAATTATGAAGATGTAACCGTTTATGATCTAGATGCAAGTGCCGAAGAAGAGCTTCTTCTAGGTCATAATGAATGTACGTTCATGTGGGCTAACAAAGAAGGTTGGCCTGTGGGCGTAATAATGTCGTACGTTTGGCGCAAAGGAAGTTTTTGGTTAACTGCATCTGCTCAACGAGCCCGTATTCATGCTGTTCGCCGAGACCCCAGAGTCTCTATATGTGTAACAAGTACCGGATCTCCTTTGCCTAGGAATAAGACAGTTACTTGGAAAGGACTGTGCACGGTTCACGATTCTGAAGAAGTTAAAGAATGGTTTTATCCAGAATTGTCGAAGGCGCTTCGCGGTGATGGGGAAGCAGCTGAATGGTTCGCTAAATTTCTTGATTCGCCTAGAAGAGTGGTTCTAGAAGTTAAACCCACACAACGGATTGCTTATGACGGAGAAAAAATGGGTATTGACACACAAGCTTGGATTAAGAGAGCAAAAGAAACCCAAAATTAAGAAACCCGATTCTATTCACACCATTCGCTTAGCTTCTGGTGAAGCCATCGGACTTTTGATTCCTGATAGTTACCCAAGGATACTCCTGGTTTATGTGTTGCTTCTAGACCCATTTGTACTTTAGCCATGTTGAAAAGATCCTGATTGAAAACTTTGCCCAACATGCCTAACTCTGTTGCATCTGTGAATGTTTCGTGTTCTTCGAGCCAGTGTATTGGGGCTGGGGGAGGTCGTTCACCAATAAAAGGTGCTATGAAAATGCATTCCATTATGCAAGATCGGTGATTATCACCGTTCGGCCTGAACCGGTAAACAATTCTGTTAAATGCTCCCCATGGATGAAAATTAGGGAACAATGTGTAGTCGATACTGTCCATCATTTCGGCGTCAGAAAGACGGTCTACCCAGTCACCAGCATCTTCTCTCCAACGTTCGCGTGATCCGGCTGCTGCGATAGCTCGGGCAGTAGAGCCTGTAGGAATTTCCATAGGCGTATCCTGATCATGACGGGTATCCATAGCGCATCGGAGTATTTCTTCTTCAGTTACTTCGTAGTCAAGGTTCGGACTTGGAGTCGCCCCTGCAGTAATGACACGAGAAAAGTTGTCCCATATATCGACTTGGGAGTTAGTGTCACCGAGCTGAAGCATGATGTTTGGGTGGGTGGCGTTTACATGGTAAGCCTCACAGAAAGCTTCTTGTGAAATTTTCCAATTGCAATCAATTACTTTCGCTATATGAGCTTGCTTGTAACGGTTGGCTAGATCCCATCCCTCAAAATGATCTGCCATGTCACCAAGAAAATCTTCAAAAGGTTCACAGTCACGGTCTGGATTTATGAACACGAATCCAGCCCACGTAGCTACTTGAATTTCTGGAAGATGATAATCAGAACCTCGTTCTTCTAAATGCGGGAAATCCCATGATGCTGGAATATCTTTTAACTCGCCACTTATCTCCCAACAATGCCCATGAAAAGGACAGCGAATCTCTGAACAATTACCGTCATAGTCTTTCAATCTTCTACCTCGATGAAGACAAGCATTCGGATAAGCCTGTATTTCATCCGGTGCCGAACGCATCACTATGTAAGAAGCTTTTGCTATGTCATATACGTAGTAATCGCCTACTTCAGGAATTTCTTCCTCACGGCAGGCATACTGCCAGACGCGGCTCCAAAGTTTCTCTACTTCAATGTCATGCCACTCACGTGTTGTGTAACGACTTATTGAAATATCTTCGTCACCCAAAAAACGCGGTGATTCAAGGCGAAGAACATCTGGGACATCATGAGTGTCGGTATCAAGCAGCTCTTGATAGGAGATACCCGGAGATCTCGCATCCCCAGAAGAAATAACTTCACTCATAATTATTTAACCTTTAGATATTCGATTGCAGAACAATTATTAATTGTTTGAATAAGTTTGTCTATTTTTGAAACTATTTGAATTCTATCAATTTATTTGGAATAGATTTCTAACAAGGTCAAAGCAGTTTGTCATCTAGTTCCTTAATTGCATCAATAGGGTCTATAACTTGAATGACTGACCATCCTGCTTCCTTAGCCGCAATCAGATTTGGCGTGAAGTCATCTAAAAATAAGATTTTTTCACCAGAGATTTGTAAAAGTTCTTCTGTTCGCTCATAGATTTTCGCTTCAGGTTTCCGGGTGCCTTCTTCTGATGAAGCAATCCAAGCATCGAACCTAACGTCAGCTAACTCTTTTCTGACTGTCGGATAAAACTCAGTGAAAAGATTTGTTAAAAGGGCTATAGAGAACCCATCTTTTTGAACTTCAATTGCTTTTTCAATCATGGGTTCAATAATTGTGTAAGGAGAAGTAAGGCCACTTTTCGTATTCGAATATACGGTTTCTATCTCATCACCAAAAAGCTTTACAGAATATTCCGCCGCATAAGGTTCGAGTCCCTTTTGAATCTGATCCAAAGGTATTTCACCTCTTTCAGCACAATGCCAAGGATGGTTGGTAGAAACGCCAAGTGGTCCCATCACTATTTCTCGAATTACTTCGACTGATGTTTCAGCACGCTCAGCTAAAGGAACAAATTTGTTTGTTATAGATGTGATCATCACACCGCCGTAGTCAAAAACTACAGCATCGTAACTCTTATTCAAAAAATTCAGACTCCCTCGACGGACCAGAATTTGGAACTTGCGATCCTGTCTTCACCATAAACAGGGTCATCTGCATCGATTCTGAATTTCCTGGTATCACTACCGACCATGCCATTTCCTCCAAGAGTCTTACGCATGTTGTGATAGTTGTCGTGATCAAAATGATCGTCCAAACTTTGACCTGTAGTCCACAACTCATAAACCTGTATGCGAGTTGATACGCAAGGATCGGCGGCAAAACAGTACGCAAGACACCCCGGTTCGTCGTCACGAGTTGCTTGTTGAAGGGGTCGGCTTTGCTCTAAAGCGGTGTCTCGATTTTCTTTGTTTTCAAAGTCGATTGTTCCAGCGATAATGATCATAGATTCGTTCCTTTAGATATTGAAAATTAGTATCGGTCCCACTTACCAGCTTCACGCAACATTCCAGAACCGGATTTTATAAAACGATTGTTTCCGCCAGAAGTTGTTTGTCCTCCGTCAACCACCAAAACGTGGCCATTAACTAGTCGCGCATCATTACTAGCTAGATAGGCAGCTGCAGCAGCGATATCTTCAGGTTGACCTGCAATTCCGAGCATTGATCTGGAAGCCATTCCTTCAGCAGTTTCTTCTAATTTTTCATGATCACCCGTTGTAACAGTTGCAGTCATCGCAGTGACAGTATTCCCCGGTGCAATAGCATTACTTCTTACTCCGTGTTCGCTCAATTCTGATGCCACTGATTTCGCAAGGCCGATTACACCATGTTTAGCTGCTGTGTAACCATGTGAGCCAAGTCCCCCGAGAACTCCGGCAGTGCTACTTGTTGAGATGATTGAACCTGAGCCTTGAGGAATCATTACTCGGGCTGCATGCTTACAACCGAGAAAAACGCCTTTAAGTAAGATAGCTATGGTTGTATCCCAATCTTCGGTTGGGGTGTCTGCAATTGGTCCAACTACACCGACTATTCCTGCATTATTAAACATGCAATCTAGACGTCCGAATCTTTCGACAGCAAGATCTACCGCTGCGGCAACCTGCTCTTCTTGCGTGACGTCAGTTCTAATGAAAACAACAGAGTCTTCAAATTCTGCTGCAAGTGCTTCGCCTGCTTCTTCCTGAATATCAGCTGCTACTACGGAAGCTCCCTCTTCTACGAACCGATGCACAGTCCCTGCACCTATACCACTGGAAGCACCAGTTATTACAGCAACCATTCCTTCAAGTCGTTTTGTCATAAAATTTATTCTTTCTAATTAAATCTAATTTGGCATCCAACTACCATGAGCGCCATAAGGAACTCTCTGTGGAATATGGATGGTAGCTACTGGGTCTGATTCAAAATCTTGAGCATCAACAATAATAAATTTCGATGAATTTGTGTTCTCATCATGCACAAGACACATAACCCAACCTTGATCCTCATCGGAATCAGGTGACGCAGGAGCAAAAACTGGTTCACCGCCTATTACACCAGAACCAAATTTGTGTTCTAGACGCTCGCCCGTTGCGAAATCATATTTATACAAAGACTCTCCGTATTCGACAGATTCTTTATTTTCAGGCAAAGACATTACATATCCGAAACGTGCCGGGAGTCCCACAAGGCGATCATCAACACGACCGAAATCGCATGCTTTGTCATCGATCTGCTCTTCACTTACTTTTCCAGTTGTTGTATCAATTGTCCATTTCCATAGATGCCCTTGAGAAGAGTAGTCATCAGCCGAATTCGCAAATGCTGATTCAAGACGTGATACATGAATAATTATGTTTTCACCTTCTTCATGCGCATTGACCGGGTGAAACACATAACAAGGATCGATCTCGAGCCAAGAAATTGAATTGTTGTCGCCGTCTCTTTTCATAACACCAAGACGTGCACCGGCTTCTGGGTCGAAACGGAATGGTAACCCGCTTTCATCAATAGCCTCAAGATTAAAAGTCAATGGAAGATCCATAAAAATTGTGTGATTCCGTGTGATATTGAAATCGTGCATCATGACAATATTTGGAATATCTATTCCTTCCGATTGAACTAATTCTCCATCAGCGTTAACACGGTGGTAGTTAAGGTAAGGAGCCTCAAAATTGAAGTAACTGAAAAACATCATTTCACCAGTCTCAGGGCAAATTTTTGGATGAGCTGTCATGGAAGTGTTCAATTTTCCATCAAAGTCCCAAGGGCCAACCGTTTCTAGTTCTGGTGTTAATTCATAAGGGAAATGACCTTCTTCTAAAGCAAGAATTTTTCCAGCATGTCTAACAACATGGGTATTAGCAGTTCCCATAGTTAGATCTCCCATAGCAGCCATAGGGTCATCGCCGGCTTCACCCTTATAGACACGTGTTTCGACAAATCGATTCTTATACCAAAGCGCTTTTCCATTATCTAGCGATATGCCATGTAGCATTCCATCTCCGAAGAACCAATGAGGAGACCATCCGCTAGATGGATTAGGTCCTACACGCAAATATGTACCGCTAAGCTCTTCAGGAATATTTCCTTCGACTTTTAGATCATTTGCGGTTATCTCTTCCAACATAGGCGTCCAGTTTCCGCTTAGATGCCATAATTTTTGCTCATTTTCTGTTGCAGTCATTGATCCCCCGTTACATTCTTATAAAGATCGTATCGTCAGGCTTTCCCTTAATACTCGCTGGCGCTGTACGATATTTTTAGTTATTGAAAAATTTTGACTTAACAGTATTAACATAAATCTTTAGATAGTGGTAAGAAAGGTAAGAATGGCTCAGGTTTCCGTACAGGACACAGTACTGGTAGGAATTCCAGGGGAACCCCGTTTGATCGGGGGGAAATGCCCAGATTGTGGCAACCATGTTTTTCCGATGCAAAAGGATTGTCCTAAATGCACTAGTGATCAGATCGAAAAAGTTGAATTATCAACTAAAGGAACTTTATGGACGTGGACCATACAAGGTTTTCCACCGAAGTCACCTCCTTACATTGGTGAAATTGATCCAGATAATTTTGAAGCAATTTCAAAATCCATTAAATGATGATTTTACCTTAAGATATTACTCACGGCTTATTGATGCAGGGGACCCATTAAGTGATTTAGATGAAGATGGCACAGTGGCTGATATGGGAGCCTATTCACTATACCAAGTTCCAGGATGTATTGACCCAA
>ENA-UPTF01002501-UPTF01002501.1-marine-metagenome-genome-assembly--contig:-NODE-2501-length-10607-cov-3.711966_pt1 | contig 10607 bp, 9 predicted proteins | sample MGYA00238166_ERZ767019 | MGnify/ENA primary metagenome ERZ767019 (study PRJEB28930, sample SAMN06266391) | marine metagenome | isolation source: Sea water from 250 m depth | place: Atlantic Ocean | study... | reverse complement strand
ATCAATTCAATAAAAATACCAAACTGGTCGGAAAAAAGATGTTCAGCCATTTTTAGAATGTCAATCTTTTGAATTTCATTTAAACTTAAAACTCCTCCCATCACTCTTGAAGCAGGTTCTCTTTCCATAAAACTTATGATTTCCTTAGTTGGTTTTATATATTTTTGATTTTCTTTCAATATATTATCTAGATTTAAATCAATATCCTTAGCCGAAGGCATATCACCATTTGAAGGGATAATAACTTCAAGAAAACTTTTCAAAATATTCATTTCAACATTGTCAATTTTCAAAATTTCATCCTTTCAAAATCTTATCTGCAGTCATAAGTGCTATTGCTTGGATAGTTGGTGTCGGATTAACCGCAGCAGATGTGGTAAAAACTGATCCGTCAATAATATACAAATTCTCAACATCATGACTTTCACAATTAGCATTTACTACTGAATTCTTAGGGTCATCACCCATTTTTGTTGTCCCCATCAAATGCCACCCACCACTTTTCAAGACTGGTATAGTTGTGGTTTCAACACATCCTGCTTCTTTGAGCAACTCTCCCGCTTTTCCAATTCCGTGATTTAGAAGTTTTTTTGTATTCTCTGAAGTTTTATAATATATTTTTGGAATAGGTAGTGTATTTGAATTTCCAGAAACAATCTCTACTCTATTATGTAGCTCTGGAAGATCCTCACTAATAACTGCCATAGTGGAAAATCTTCTAAATCTCTTTTTAAATTCATTATGATGAGAATCTCCCCAAGGTACAATCGTTGGCGAACCAGCACCTAGAGCAGTCATAGCAGGGCTTGTAGATCTATTCATTTGAAATGAATACCCTCTCAAAAAGTCTCTTTTCGGATCTGTTTCATAGAACTCCTGAACTATCAAAATGTTTCCTAATGAACCTAAAGAATAATCAATATCTTCTTCAGGATAGTAGCCGTTAACAATTGCATATGGATGAAACATTAAATTTTTCCCAACAAGTCCCGAACTGTTGGACAGTCCATTAGGATTTTGTTTTGAACTACTGTTAAGTAATAACCTAGGAGTCCCAATTCCATTACAAGCTAGAATTACTTTACCAGCTTTTTGAAAATATGTATTATTTTTCGTATCCCTGTAAACAACTCCATTTACATTACCTTTTGAATCAACTTGGACACTTTCAACGATACTGTTGGTACGTAATTCCAATCCATTTTTTATTGCAGGTTTTATATAGACATGATCTGTTGAAGCTATAGCTCCCCACAATCTTTTATTATGATAACTCCCATTATTATTTATCCCTTCTCTTCCTTTATAATCTATTGATGCCTGATAAGAATCCGAAGGCCACCAGTGCCAACCTAACCTATCTGCAGCCTTTGCTATTCTTTCGCCATCAATTCCTAAAGGTATGGGTGGCATTGGTCTTTCTGATCTAGGCGGATTAGCAGGATCACCATTAATGCCAGAACAACCCATCATTTCGTCATTTAAATCATAGTATTTTTCCAGATCCCAATAAGAGATAGGCCAATCATCTGCAACTCCATCTAACGTTTTCACTTTAAAATCAGATGGGTGAAACCTAGGTGTATGTGCAGTCCAGTGATGAGTTGATCCTCCAACAGCATTGAACATTAAGGGTGAAATATCCGAATTTTCATCTGATATTTCATAATCTGACTTTAAATTTCTTACATTAGGATTAAAATTAAAATCATTTTTTAATCTGATTTCCCAATCAGGAGTATCTCCTGGATAATTATTGAACCAATCCCCCTGCTCCAACAAGACGACACTTGCTCCACTGGAGGATAATTTCCAAGCACATGCTCCACCTGATGCCCCAGATCCAACAATTACTATATCAACGAAAGGAAGATTCTTTGCCAACTTGATGATCCTTCTTTTTAATTTTTATCTTAGACTATATTAAAAATACTATTAAGATCGTACTAATAAAATGATTAAAGGTGCCTTGACATCAGTAATATTAATGTTTGTCTTTATACCTATACCTGTGGTTCATTTTGTTGCTGTCCCACTAAGTCCTTTTATTGGAGGGTTCATTGGAGGAGGGATCGCCAAAGCTGATAAAGAAAAAATTATTGTATTTAGTTTGATAACAACAGGTATAACTTTTATCCCTTGTGCAATTCTGGTGATTTATTCTTTAATACAAAAAATAAACAACGTTGAAGTTCTAGGGATAAATCCTACCCTTGCAATAATAATTTCAATAATTCTAATTCCGTACACCTGGTTTGGTAATATTGTAGGGGCCTTAATTAGTTATGTGATTAGATCTAAGAATGAATCTTCAACCTAGAATTACAGGACTTGTACCAATTATAAATTTTTGAATAGAATCTTTAAATATATATTTTCTCTCAAGAAATTTGTTTTCAGAAGAATAGTAAAAGACAACGTTATTATTCACTTGAAGTCTATTCATCTCATCAAGATAACTATCTGTAATTTCTTTGAATTCAAAAGGGATATTAAATGAATCCAATTTATCTATTAAGGTATTCGTTTCTTTTATCTTATTTCGTTTGTAGACTATAGTCATCTTGTTTAAATTTTTAAACATTGAAACATTATCTATTATTTTGGTAAAAACTTCTTCATTTGGATAATTAATCATAAAATTATTTGCTTTACTTTCATCAACTGTAAAATTTGGTGGGATTGAAAGTAATGGATGGAGAGTATTAATATAAGATTTAAATTTTTTAGCTCTTAGAAAAAGTTTGTACAATTTATCATAAGCATGTGAAATAATGGATAATGAAACTAAATCAATTGATTGGATTTTTTTTATACTTTCAATTGAATCAACTGTATTCACAGAAACTTTTATTTCATCATCAATATTTTTTATAGTATTGGTTATTTTTTCCAAATAAACTTTAGATAAAACATCAGATTTTTCATAAGTGGTATCTGAAAATAATACCTGGTTGCTGCTTATTCTTTTTACCTGGTGCATAGGTTCTAAAACAAAACATAAAATCAATTCGTCAAAATTAATAATTTTAGAATTTAACAAATAATATATGCTTTTTTCATATTCCTCAGATCCATCTAACAATATAAGAACTTTAGACATTATTATTTATCCTAAATCTACAATAGGACAATCGTAATCATTCCCCCATTCTCTCCAAGAAGCATCATAATTTTTTATTTCTTTAAATCCTGATAATTTTAATGCCCAAAAAACATGAGCAGCCCTAATACCACCCTGACAGTAAGTTATAGTTGGTAAATTCGCATTTAATCCTAAATCTTTTGTTATATCTAAAATTTCTTCTGAACTCTTTAGCATTGGGACTTCAGAATCCGTGTTAAAATGTACCCATTCTTTGTGGATTGATTTAGGAATATAACCTCCCCTGGGGCCTCCTCGTTTGTTTATGCCATTTCTTTCATCTTCAGTTCTAACATCTAATATTTGATAAGAAGTTTTATCTTTATTATTAAGTATTTTTAATAACAAGGATTTATCAGCAAAGATTTCCTGATTAGGATCTCTAGCTTTAAAATCTCCAGTAATTTTTGATTGCAAGTTTCCTTGTTCAATTCGTCTTTTTTCATATATCCATTTTGGGAATCCTCCATCTAGAACTTTGATATTTTTATGCCCATAAAACATCATTACCCAAGCTAAGCGAAATGAATATAAAGATGATGATCTATCATAACCTACTACAGTAGTATTGTTATTTATACCTAATTTAGAAAAAGTATCCTCTATTTGAGACCTTCCTTGAACATGGATTCTGTCTTCCATAGATGTTTTATAATAATTATCACTAACATTTAGTGCTCCAGGGATATGAGATTTTTCATATTGATCTTTTGCATCTAAATCTAAAACAATAATATCTTCATTGAGATGATTTTCCTCAAGCCAATCAGTAGTGACAAATATTTCAGAATTATGATATTTTCTATCTTCTATTGAAATAAAATTCATAAATTATCTCCTATTATTACTATTGAAATATATAAGATCAATTAATAATAATTATTTTATATAATACTAGAATATATTTGTAAAATATGAATGTAGAAACACTTTATAACGTCAACTTAAAAAAATTAATGTCATTAGTTAATTTTGAATACGACAAATTTCCAAAAAAAAGGCGGCCAGGATTCCATTTGGATCGAGTAAATTATTTAATGAAAACATTTAATTATCCAAATAAATTTCAAAATTTTATCCATATAGCCGGATCTAAAGGGAAAGGTTCGACGGCAAATCTAGTATCAAATGGATTATCAGAATATAAAGTTGGATTATTTACTTCTCCTCATATGCATTCTATTAGAGAAAGAATTAAAATTAATAATAAGCCTATTTCAAAAACAATTTTCAATAAATATTTCAATCTAATATGGCCCGTAGTAATTAAAATGAAATCGGAAAAATTTAATGAACCTACTTTTTTTGAATTTATTACTTTAATGGCTTTCTTAGTTTTTAGAAATGAACAGGTTGACGTTTCTGTCATTGAGGTAGGATTAGGAGGGAGATTGGACTCAACGAATGTCATTGATCCATTAGTTACCGTAATAACCCCGATTAGTTTAGATCATACAAACATTCTTGGTCGAAGAATTAAGGATATTGCAAAAGAAAAAGCCGGAATAATTAAATCCAAAATTCCTGTCATAATTTCTCAACAAACAAAAAGTGCTTTATCTATTATAAATTCTACTGTAATACAAAAGAATTCATATTTAGTATCTACAAATAATTTGTCAATTAAAAGTAGAAATGTGATGAGTGAAGATAAAGTTTATCAAGCTATAACTTTCAATAAAAAATATAAATTTAATTTAAACTTACTTGGACAACATCAAATAGATAATTTAAAGACAGCAATTAAAACTATTGAAACCTATAAAAATATAATAAAAGAAATTCCAAATTGGTCTTTAATAACTAAAAATATTAGCAACACGATAATGGTAGGAAGATGTGAAATGTTTAAATTAAAGAACAATTTCATGGTGATAGATGGCGCGCAAAATAATAAATCAAGTAAGGCATTATTAAAAACATTGAGAGATTTTAAAATTGATTTATCAAAAGTAATTTGGATCTTTGGAAGTACGCAGGGACATAATGCTATTGAAACGTTAAAACCTATATTGAAAACAAATTCAAGAATTATTTTAACAAAAAGTCGTATACCAAAAGCAAAAAAAACTTCTTTGTTATTTAATGAAATAAAAAAACTAAAATTAGATATAATTAAAACTACCGAAAATTCCAAAATTGCATATGATTATGCAAGGAAGATTATAAAGAAAGATGAAATGATAGGTGTATTTGGGTCTCTATATGTTGCAGCAGAAATTAAAGAATTAGTTAATAATATTGAACCAGAATTGTATAAATATGGATAACAAAATAGTAGTAACTGGAATAGGAATAATGAGTTGTTTGGGAAGCTCTGTAGAAGAATTTTGGGGGGCTCTCAAAAAAGGAAAGTCAGGCATAAGACAAATATCACAAGTAGATCCAGACTCATTTCCCTGTAAAGTAAGTGGAGAAGTGCAAGATTTTATTCCCAAAGACTGGATGAATCCTAAAGAAGCAAAAAGGATGGGTAGATTTTCACAACTTGCTGTAGCAGCTTCAAAAATTGCTGTAGAACAATCCGGTTTCCTAGGTAAAGTGGATCCTTCAAGAATAGGAGTTTTATTAGGATGTGGAGCTGGAGGCTTGCCTGAAACAGATCAACAAGCAAAAGTGAAAGAAGCTAGAGGGGTAATGAAAATGAGTCCTTTTTATATCCCTAGTATGTTACCAAATATGGCATCAGCCAATGTGTCAAGAATATATGGAGCTACAGGATATAATAATACTTGCATTACTGCCTGTGCCGCTTCTACTCAAGCTATTGGTGAAGCAACAGAAATGATAAGACATAACAAAGCAGACGTTATAATTACGGGAGGGACAGAGTCAGGAATTTGTGAAATTGGAATGGGTGGTTTTAGTACTATGCATGCACTGTCTACTTGGGAAGGAGATCCCTCGTCAGCGAGTAAACCTTTTGATTTAAATCGTGATGGGTTTGCCCCTGCTGAAGGTTCAGGAATTTTGGTATTAGAATCTGAATCACATGCATTAGCCAGAGGTGCAAAACCGATAGCTGAAATAGCTGGATGGGGAGTTAGTTCTGATGCTTTTCATCTTGTTCAACCCCATGAAAAAGGATTAGGGGCTGTAAGTGCAATGATTAATGCCATAGAAGACGCACAGATAGATAAATCTGAAATAGACTATATAAATGCACATGGAACTTCTACTCCGGCGAACGATCGTATTGAAACTTTGGCGATAAAAACTTTATTTAAAAAAGAAGCTTACAAAATACCAATATCCTCTACTAAATCAATGATTGGACATGCATTGGGAGCCTCTGGAGCGATGGAAGCAATAGCAGGAATAAAATCAACAATAGAAAATGTAATACATCCTACTATAAATCTTAATGACCCTGATCCAGAATGTGATCTTGACTATGTTGCAAACGTTAGTAGAACAAAAGAAATTAATTACGTTCTATCTAATAGTTTTGGTTTTGGAGGACAAAATGCATGTTTGATTATTAAGAAATATTAAGTATTTGAACATTTGAGTCTTTTATAACTACTCCAACCTTCTCATTCAAAAAAAATTCTTCCGAATTATTCATTCTTACAATAAATTTGTTATCACTATTCTCTATGATATAAAGATAATCCCCTTCAATAAATTCCTTTTGAATAATAGTAAATTGTTTTTTATCTCTAACTATTCCAAGTTGGTTAGGACTAACATTTATTTTTACCTTACTCTTGTCTTTAAATTTTGATTGAGATTTAAATTTACCTATTTCTGTAATGATAATCCCATTAGAATTTTCCCCTTCTAATATGTTCGAATTTCTTATTGACTTGGCGATTATTTCATTTTTTGGATTATAAAAAATATCAAAAGGAGTACCATATTGGATAATTTCTCCTCTTAATATAAAGGCAATTTTATCAGATAAACTTAAAGCCTCTTCAGAATCATGCGTTATAAGAATGACAGTTGTATCTATATTTTTTAAAATCATTTTAATTTCACGACGTATTTCTACTCTTAATCCTCTATCAAGATTTGAAAAAGGTTCATCCATTAATAAAAGTTTTGGTTTCCTAACTAAGGATCTAGCTAATGATACACGTTGCTTTTGCCCACCCGAAAGTTCATCAACATATCTGTTTAAATATTTTTCAACACGAAGTAAATTTATAATATGTTCTACAAAAGTTTCATCATATTTATCTTTTTTATTTAATCCAAAATAAATATTTTCTTTTACATTCAAATGGGGGAAAAGAGCAAAATCTTGGAATATTGTCCCCACTGATCTTTTTTCTGGACTTATATGATAGAAAGCAGAAGAAAGTAATTGTCCTTCAAGTCTTATATAACCTTCATCTATTTTTTCTAGTCCATTTATTACCCTTAATAAAGAAGTTTTGCCTGCACCACTATCTCCCAATATACTAATAAATTCTCCTTTATTTACATTCAAAGAAAGATTGGATAAAATTTTTTCATTCTTAGAATATGAGAAAAAAATCTCATCAATTTCTAAAATTGGTTGGTTCTTATCTTCTATATCTTGTGTCATTTCAGTCCCCCACCCGTTTTGATAAACCTCTAGACATAAAAATATATGTGGGAATCCCTGCAATTATAACCAACAATAATGATGCAGCGGCAGTGTCCATGAAAAATGCTTCACTGGCAGAACTCCAAATACTTGTAGACAAAGTCTTAAAACCGATTGGACTTAAAATCAATGTTGCAGGAAGTTCTTTTAGGCAAAGAATAAATATCAAAATTGTGGCATAAATAAAACTAGGACTTGATAATTTTATAATCACTTTATAAAAAGTTTGAAATTTATTTTTGCCCAGAGTTAAAGAAGCTTCTTCCAATGATGGATTTATTTGGTTCATAGAAGTTCTAATTGGACCTAAAGAAGCAGGTAAAAAGCTAATGAAGTATCCAACAATCAAAACAAAAAATGTTTGATAAGCTATGTGAAAATAATTTACTGTGAAAAATACCAATGACATAGCGACAACTATAGCTGGCAATGATAACCCAACATATGCAGATTTTTCAATTATTAACGATAAATATTTTATTTTTTTCCTAATAGTAATCAATATTGGAATAGTCAACAAAGTTATAACAAGAGAGGCAATCACTGAAATAGAAACGGTATTTAAAGTAGCAGTAAAAAGGTCTTTAAAAGAGTTGTTATTGATAATCCCTTGAATCAACCAATAAATCAACACTGATATTGGTATAAAAAATCCTAACAAAGAAGGCAATAAAACCAATGGTAATAAAATCCATTTCCATATTCCTAGATCTAATTGTTTAGTGTTTTTTAAATTTGAAGAAGAAAAATTTTTTTCATTCCCTCTAGTATGTGACTCTAAAAATAAAATAATAAAACAAAAAAGTATTGTTAACAAAGAAATCTCTAAAACACCATAATTACTGATACTCGTGTACATTCTGTTGAAAATTGCGGTGGTAAAAGTGGTAAATCTTAAAAGAGAAACTGCTCCAAAATCACTCAGTACATACAAAGCTATTAATAATGAGCCTGCTGCAATTGTGGGTTTAACCATAGGGAAAATAACTTTGATAAAAGTTTTATAAATCCCTGCTCCTAAAGTTCTCGAAGCATCTATCATTTCATAATCAAATCTTCTAAATATTGCACATAGCCCTATGTATAAATAAGGATAAGTTATAAGTGATAAAACAAAAGTTGATCCCCATAATCCATAGAATGAAGGTATATAATCTACATCAAAAAAAACGTTGATTAATTTAAAAACCCATCCTCTTGGTCCCCAGATTTGTATTTGTGTAGTTGCCATAACATAGCTAGGTAAAGCAATAGGAAGTACACTTAAAGAAATAAGATATTTTGAATATGGAAGGTTGCTTCTGGTATTCAAAAATGCCAATGGAAGAGAAATAATGATAGAAAAAAACACTACTAAAGCCACCAATGACAAAGTATTGATAGATAATCTTAAAATCTTAAAATTAAATAAAAAATCAAAAAAAATACGGAAATCAAAAGACACTTTTATAATTAGATAGAATAAAGGAAGCAACAAAATAAGCGTTAATAAAACAGAAAAAAGAAAAATGGTATAACTACCGATTTTCATTTCTTCCATAGGACTTAATATGTATTTATCAAAAAACAAATTTACTAACTCCATAATTATCAACTATTTTAGTATACAATCTCCAAAGCAAAAGTAATGCGAAAATTTCTGAATAAAATAGAATTTATTACGATTACCGCAATTTTATTTATATTTTTATTTCTTTTTTTTACTTCAGAGAATAGTTTTTTGCTATTAGACTCAAATATTTCAGAATCTACTATGAAAAAGAAAGAAACTCCTGTAATTATTACTCCTGAAAAAAAAGAAACTCCTGTAATTATTACTCCTGAAAAAAAAGAAACTCCTGTAATTATTGCAATGACTATGGCTCAAATTATTAGTGATAAAAATCTACTAAATAGTGATTTTATATTAAATGGCTACGAAGAAAAAAATTGGGAAACATCATCTATGGGCTGTCCTAAAAACGGACTCTTTTACCAAAGCATACAAACATCAGGGTACATTTTGGAATCACTAATAAATAGTGAAATAATCTTTTATCATATGAATAACGAAGGAGAATACATTAATTGCACGGAGATAAATTTATATAATAATCAATCAAATTTAAATTTTGTAGAAAAATTTAAATTAAATCAATCGAAAGCAATTGTACTAAGTATTCGTGAGAACAATACAACTTTAGCAGTAATAGATGAAAAAGAAGAAGTCACAAAAATAATAAATTCACTTAATGTAAATATATCGAATGAAAAAGTAGAAGATTGTGAACCTTTATATGATTTGACGTTTCTAAAAACTAAGGAAAACATTGTATTTAATGTCTTTTGTACATCAAATAAATATTATGTCTATAATAACGAATCTTTTTACGGTGCTGAACTTTTTATAAATGTTTTGGAACCAATTTTATCTAACACCAGTTTCCCTGGATTACCAAATGAATAAAAAAAACAAACTCCCTATAGGGAAGCTAAATAATGCTCTTTTATCTAAAATATTAAATGCAATTAGTAATGAAACTTCCAATCCTAAAGTAGGACAAGACTCAGCTGAAATATCTGTTAGTGAAGAAGATTTTATTCTTGTTTCTACTGATCCAATCACTTTTCAAAATGAAAATATTGGGAAGTATTGTATTGAAATCAATTCAAATGATATTTATGCTTCAGGAGGAATTCCAAAATGGTTTTTATTGACTATTTTAATCCCCGAAAATATGAATTTCAAAAATATAGAAGAAATTACTAATAATGTTTCTAAGACAGCCAAGAAATATGGTATAGAAATAGTTGGAGGACATACAGAAATTACTTCATCAGTAAATCAAATAATTTTAAACGGTACTATGATAGGAACCTACAATAAAAATTTCAACCCCAATC
>ENA-UPTF01002500-UPTF01002500.1-marine-metagenome-genome-assembly--contig:-NODE-2500-length-10611-cov-2.488893_pt1 | contig 10611 bp, 8 predicted proteins | sample MGYA00238166_ERZ767019 | MGnify/ENA primary metagenome ERZ767019 (study PRJEB28930, sample SAMN06266391) | marine metagenome | isolation source: Sea water from 250 m depth | place: Atlantic Ocean | study... | reverse complement strand
ACATGGTAGGTTGCGGGCAACTTCTGGATAGATGGTCCAACTGCGAGCAGCCGACTACTGACAAGAAGGCACACGAGAATGATACAAACTTTGACACAGTTTCGGCGGCAATCCTGCATTAACACCGTGCTGATCTGCCACATACTCGACAGGTGGCTAAGGCCAACTCCAAGTAACGGCCCCCTAACACAATGAAACCCGATTTGAGCACCGAACCAAGAATAATAGACGCAAAGACTAGGTGGGGACTCGTTGATCTTCGAGATCTGTGGTATTACCGAGACCTTTTGTATTTCCTTGTCTGGCGGGACATCAAGGTACGCTATGCGCAGTCTGTACTAGGCGTAGGCTGGGCAGTGATACAGCCTGTTTTCTTGATGATCGTATTTACTCTCGTCTTCGGGCGCCTGGCACGCCTCGACTCTGACGGTGCTCCGTACGCGATCTTTTCCTACGTTGCACTGGTGCCTTGGACATATTTTTCGAACGCTCTTACTGACTCGACAACTAGTCTTGTACAGAACTCTGCCCTGATCACAAAAGTTTATTTCCCTCGGATAATACTTCCTCTGTCATCCATTCTCAGTAAACTGATTGACTTCACCATAGCTCTGGGTTTAGTTATCGGCCTACTGGTATGGTACAAAACGGTGCCCAACGTTGGCGTTGCCGTAATCCCGTTACTGGTGCTACTCATGATCCTCACAGCAGCGGGACTCGGAATCTGGATGGCATCGCTGGCTATACAGTACCGGGACATCAAGTATGCGCTTACTTTCATCATACAAATGTTGATGTTTGCCTCGCCTGTGGTATACCCATTGAACATGGTGCCCGAACGGTATCAGATCTTATACTCTCTGAACCCAATGGTCGGCGTAATTGAGGGGTTTCGTTCAGCCTTCCTTGCAACCAACCCAATGCCTTGGAATCTTATCGGTATTGGTTTCTGCGTGGCAATCGCCCTGCTTGTAGCTGGCACATTCTACTTCCGAAGAAACGAGGAGTCATTTGCCGACGTAGTGTAGCCTGGTGGGGAAGGAGGGACTCGAACCCTCACGCCTTGCGGCACATGATCCTAAATCATGCTCGTCTACCAATTCCGACACTCCCCCACACTAATGATGATTATACAGTGCTTGTCGGACAGCCTTATACATGGTGCTAAGGGGTAATCCCCTAACTTTTAACTACTACCCTGTTGACGAGTAAGCCACTACTAACTACGCTCTATATACTACTCACGGGAGGACCAAATGTCCTATTTCAAAGATATATACGAAGTAAAACCAGTAGAAATCACCCCAGGAATTACAATCAGAACACTATGGGGTGATAACGTTATGATGAGCCTTATAGAGAACGAACCCGATGCCGATGTTCCTGAACACACTCACCCTCATGAACAAGCCGGGATGGTACTGGAAGGCGAGTTCGATATGTCAATCGATGGCGAGTGGGTCAGAATGCGTAAAGGGATGTCATACGTCATCCCGGGCGGAGTCCCTCACGCACTAAAGGCCATCGGGCAACGCGGTCTCGTACTGGATATCTTCTCCCCGCCACGTGAGGATTACAAAGAGCGTATTTCAAATGCAATTAAGCCTGCATGGGATACAACAGACACTGAACAATAAAACGGGTTAGGCGCCCTTCAGAGTAAACCACAGAATCCTGAGTTCTCAGGTTAAGTTCGGAATATCCAAATTTAGTGGACAACTCCCAGGGCACAGTTTAGGAGTGATCCGATCATATTTGATAGATACGGCAATGCCGCTACGTCGTAACACCGTCATAACCTCACAAAGAGGGAATCCAACGACATTTAGGTAACAGCCCTCTACAACCTTGGCGGGATGGAATTCCGGATCCTGAACCGCATAGCCACCAGCTTTATCGAAAGGCTCTCCAGACTCAACATAAGAAGCGATTTCGGAGTCCAGATAATCGCGCATAATGATACTAGTACTCAGCCACGATGTTTCCATAGTGTGGGGAGTTACCACTGCGATACCAGTAACGACACTATGAGCTGTACCGCGGAGTGATTCTAGTATCCGGGTTGCCTCACCCTCGTTCTTGGGCTTCCCAATTACTCTACCCCGAAACACGACCACTGTATCTGCCCCAATAACAGAGTCTTCTGGATATTTAGCAGCTACATTCATCGCCTTCATGAGAGCCAGACGTACAACGTATTTGCCCGCCGACTCGCCAGCTTTTGGGAGCGGCTCCTCCGTATCAGACGGAATCACATCTACTGATATGTCTAAGGATTGGATTAGCTCACTACGACGTGGAGAACCCGACGCCAGAATAAGCCTTTTAGATTTGGGAAGCATGCCAGATCATAACCTTATTGTCTGATATTCGGACGAAAAATCAGAACAGTGATAGCTACTGATCTTAACGTATCTGAGGTCGTGGTACGCTACCTAAGCGTAAGCGGAGTGACATATGAAAAATCAAACCGACCGATCAATCACGATTCTCAAAGCACTGGGGGCCGCCCCCGCTACGCCTTTTAGGGAAGACTGTTGTAGAAAAGTAATCAGTGGGATTCTAAACGCTAAAGGTATCGAGCACAGTCAGGACGCATATGGGAACATCTTGGCGCGCAACGAAGGAAGGGCACGGGACGTCCCTCCAATCGCATTCGTTGCCCACATGGATCACCCAGGCTTCGAGTTGACAGAAGTCAAAGGTTCTAAAGGCCTCGCGAGGTCACTAGGGGGAATTCCTATCGCGGCGTTAACAAACCCAACTCCAGTAGTGGTAATTGCCCCTGATTTGACCCGGGTTAATGCTACCGCACTCCCTCACAACTCAACTGACCCAACCAATAGGCGCGGAGAGCGAATTGTAATCATTGAAATGGATCACAATATAGATGCCCAACTCCCTCTCTCTGTAGTTTTTGATCTCCCAGACTTCGAGATCGATGGAGAGATTGTTCGTATGCGAGCCCTGGATGATCTAGCCGGATGTGCCGCGGTTCTCTCCGTTTTGGAACAAACAGTTGGACAGACTAAGGGAGACGTATACGGAGTGTTCACTTGTGCTGAAGAGGAGGGGCTGTTAGGTGCAAGGCTGCTGGCAGAAAAGGGTTCGCTGCCCGCGGCGACCATTATTGTATCCGTGGAGGCGAGTTCCTTACTCCCTGGTGTCAAGCTTGGTGGAGGGCCTGTCATTCGCGTCGGTGACGCTATGTCAACCTTCGATGCGGACGCGGAACAAGTTCTCATGACTGCCGTCGATTCGCTGCGTGAGCGGGACAAGGACTTCAAATTTCAGCGCCGTCTCATGTACGGTGGGGTATGTGAGGCTACGGCCTTCAAACAATATGGCTATTCGGTAACAGGAGCAGCTTTCCCCCTCGGGAATTACCACAACTCCACGACCTACATTGATGATCCGAACGGTAGTGTTGGAGCGGAGTTTATCAATCTCAATGACTTCGCTAATGGTGTCCAACTGCTCACAGAGACATCAAAAAGTGTCTGTGACGCGTCAACGCTTCCACCGGGAAAATGGATAGATCCCGTCCCGGATAACCTCCGACAGCGTCTATTGAACTAGCTAATTAAATCCTTCGGAGAGGTCCAAATGGAACTAGCAAATCAACAGAAAGATTTCTTTCAGACATTTGGATTTCTTAAGTTCCCAGGTTTGTTTTCAGACGATATAGAGCGCATAACAAACACCTTCGAAAGAATCTGGTCCGATCACGGAGGAGGCCACCAAGGCGAAACCCATGACTATCAGCGTCGATCGGCACTACTGCAATTTATTGATCAAGACGAATACATGAGTAGCCTCATAGACGACCCGCGGCTAGACGGAATGGCATCGGGTATTTTAGGTGATGATTACAACTACGTACTTAGCGATGGGAACTTTTATGTGGGTGACACTCAATGGCACTCTGACTACCGCATACCGAAACCGTCCATAAAGGCTGCTTTCTATCTTGACGAGGTGGCAGCGGAATCCGGTGCACTACGAGTGATCCCAGGCAGTCACATGATCAACGATAATTTTTCTAGTACACTCCATGAAATAATGCCAAGTGGACGGGAGGCCAACACTCAAGAACTGCTGGGAATATATGGCGACCAGGTGCCCGCTGTCGCCTTGGAATCGAAGCCTGGCGACCTAGTCTGCTTTGATCGTCGGATTAAGCATGCTTCGTTCGGAGGTAGCTCTAGACGCCGAATGTTCACCATTGTCTTCGAGCCTCATTACGAAGACAATGAGCTAGAGAAAGTCCATGATCACATAGGATCACTATCTCGCTTTTGGTGCGATCGAGCTTATGGTGAGGTCATGATACGGACCGCTAACCCACAACGCATGGTCCATCTTGAACAAAGATTGGCCAACGACAGTCACTTAGCTGAATTGACACGTAAAGCTAGACTAGAGATGAAGGAACCTGCTCGGGGGTAGATATGAAACTCACAAAAAAACAACTGAATTTCTTCGACACTTTCGGATTCTTAGCTTTCCCCGGTCTTTTCTTAGATGACATAGAAAACATTACATCTGCTTTTGAAGATGTTTGGTCACGTAACGGAGGTGGACATTTCGGCCAAGAACACGACGGAGCACAGAGGTCAGCTCTAATACAATTCATCGATCAGGACGAGTACCTGAGTGCGCTGATTGACGACCCTCGTATCGATGAAGTATGTGCTTCCGTACTAGGTGATGACTACAACTACACGGGCAGTGATGGAAACTTCTACGTGGGCGATACTATGTGGCATTCAGACGGCTATCGTAAATCAAAATACAGGTCGTTCAAAATGGCTTTCTACCTTGATCCTGTGGACGCAACATCCGGCTGTCTTCGCGTAATCCCGGGGAGTCACAAACACGGAGACCTTTTTGCAAATTCTCTCGAAGAAGTTCATACGGCTCGAGATTCATCTAATAACCCCAGTGATGAGATATGGGGTGTCGATGGTAACGAAGTACCCGCCGTCCCTCTTGAGATCACTCCTGGCGATCTGGTGATGTTTAATCACCAGATCAAACACAGCTCATGGGGAGGTGGAGAGCGAAGACGCATGTTTACTTTAAACTTTGAGGAACGCTATGCGGATCCGGATTTGCCAGAACTGCGTGAACGTATTGGCGCCGAGGCGAGGTTTTGGATTGATAGGATATACGGCGAAGTAATCATTGAAACTGCGACCGCTAGTCGAATGGTGCACCTAGAACAGCGGATGGCCAACGACTATCACATGCCCGAATTAGTTCGTAAGCACCAAGAGGCAAATGCGGAGCCGTCTCGAGGTTAGACTGCCCAGTACCCGCTTCGGTCAGAAAGTTGAATCCATAGGCATCGACTTTAATGGGTGTCGGACACACTGAAGAAGCTTTTGGTCTTCCAGCAAGATCAAACCTCAGATCTACAGAGTTTTCGTTTCTACACTAGGAAGACTATAGAAACCTAGAATTATTCCAATATTCGTATAAAATTATGTGATCACAGCAAACCCTACCAGTGGTCAACAATGGCAGGCGATAACAACGACCAACCAAATATAGGCAAGTTTAGACGGAGCTTCTATCCTCTAATCAGTTCAAGACTAGTTTGGGCAGCGATGATTGTCTGTGTGGGTATATTTGCGGGTACAGGATACTGGCTGCGCGAGCCCCTAGCAGAGGGATCGGTATCGATTCGAGACAACGCTCTGAGCCTTGTTGCCGTGGGGATCATACCGATCATAGGATGGATCATATCTTTCACCGTAGCACTGGTGTTTAAAAGATCCCTCCTTTACTACTACAGGTTGTGGCTGGGCACAGTCCTCTTGATCGTATTCACCATGGGCTTACTCTCATACTTCGAGCCTTACGATGGGCCCCTCTCGGTATTTAATCTGCGGGGGGACGTTTCCTTAGGTGGCAACATCGGCACCGCAATAACCGGAGATAATAGGTTACTGGGAGGTCTTACATTAACTACCGTCTTCATTACTGCCTCCTTCGTAGGAATACCCCGCTTCAGCATAGGCGTTTTTGTAGCATTAGGTCGGGCCACTATCAATGTGTATGTTTACTTGATACTGATCGGAAGTTGGCTAATCAGACGATTACGACCCATGTATAACGTAGATAAATCAGCCAATCTAGCAGGTGAAGTTAACAATAGAGACGATAACCAATGGAGCAGGAACCTGCGCAGGACGATTGACTCTGAAGAATTCCAATCAAAATATCCAAGTACACAAAACCCTGTCCCCCGAGAAGGTCCCCTACACCACCAAGGAACATCAAACGGTGAAGCAAAATCTGAGGACACCCATGACCCCTCGGTGAAGGCTGTACCTGACAAGATCACAGATAAAGACAATCGGTCACGCTGGACCGAACCTCTCAAACATGATTCCACCAATGGCTCTCCGAGATTTAATCGCCTCTGGAAGGGTGATCCGGATGAGGAAGACTCTCCAACACCACCCTCCGTCCCAACACAGCTTCAAGCTGAGTCGTCATCTTGGTCAAGACCACCTCTGAAAATGCTGGTTGACGCCAGCGAAGGTGGCATATCACCAGAAGAGATGGATGACACAAGTAGAATCATCACCGACACAATGAGCCACTACGGTGTTGAGGTCGAGATTGGCGAAGTAAAGCCAGGTCCAACCGTGACTATGTATGGGCTGATACCAGGTTGGATTCGCCGTCAAAAGCAAGTACCCATGACCGATGGGGACGGGGCCCCAAAACTCGATGAGAAGGGCCGTCCAATGAAAACACAGCTGGAGACAAAGACACGTGTCAAGGTCGACAGCATTATTCAGCGAGAGAAGGATCTTGCTCTTGCACTAAGAACACCAAGTATCCGTATTGAGACACCTGTGATGGGCAAGTCTTTGGTAGGAATTGAAGTACCTAATCCAACACCCCAACTAGTAACTCTCCGCAACGTTATTCAGAGCGATGAGTACACAAAGATTCGAGGAACCGCCAAGTTACCAGCACCGGTTGGCAAGGGTAGTGAAGGCGAAACGATTGTTATCGATCTATCAAAGATGCCTCACCTACTAGTTGCAGGCTCAACGGGAAGTGGCAAAAGTGTGTTTATCAACACTATCATCTCGAGTTTGCTGATAGAAAAAAGTCCCGCCGAAGTGCGTCTCTTGCTTATCGATCCGAAGCGCGTAGAACTCACTCCATTCAACGGTGTCCCCCATCTGCTAGAGGACGTGGTAGTAGAAACTGATCAGGTCGTAGGTTTGCTAAGCGGGCTTATCAGGGAAATGATGGACCGGTACCGGAAATTAGAAGAGATGGGTGTCCGTAATATCGACGCATACAATCAGAAAGCACCCGACCCCCTGCCTTACATCGTCACAGCGGTGGATGAGCTGGCAGACTTGATGATGACTCCCTCAGTGGAAGTTGAGCAGAAACTATGCCGTTTGGCCCAATTAGGTCGCGCAACGGGCATCCATCTTGTTGTTGCCACCCAACGCCCTTCCGTTGACGTAGTTACTGGACTAATTAAAGCCAATTTCCCAAGCCGCGTCAGTTTCGCCCTCACTTCGCAGGTTGACTCTCGTACCATCCTCGACACAGCCGGAGCTGAGAAATTGCTTGGGAAAGGGGACATGCTCTACCAGAGCGTTGACATGTCACGCGCAGAGCGTGTTCAGGGCGTGTTCATATCTGATGATGAGATTGAGCAGCTTGTAAACTTCTGGAAGAGAACACCCACAGGTCCCATGCAGCAAATAATGCTTGAAGCATCTACTGGTGATGAGTCCTCCATAGCTACTGAAGACGGTGGTGGTTCAAGCGTCGACAACATTGACGAAATGTTGAATGAAGCGATTGAGCTAGCAAACCGGCAAAAGAAGATTTCTACGTCGATGTTGCAGCGTCGTCTCCGCATTGGCTACCCGCGTGCTGCACGTTTAATGGATGAACTCGAAGAGCAGGGTATTGTCGGCCCAAGCGACGGGTCCCGCCAGCGAGATGTTATAATCGGACACCTGTAGTCGGTACGGGTATTTCTCAGTAGCGGGGATAGTCATAAGATATCCCGCTGGTCCTCGAGTTGAAATGGTGCGCAACGTCTCCGAATTTCTAAGCTCCGCCATGCATCGTCAGGAAGACGACATAACGGCTGACGTTGCCCGAGAATTTTGTTTAATCTGTGACTCTCCATTTCCGAACTCGGAACTATACGAGCGTTATAAAGTCTGTCACAAGTGTCGTTTCCACTACAGCGTCCCCGCCCGCGAGCGCATTGAGATGCTAGCCGACTCGGGGACATTTAAGGAAACTAATCGAACCGTTACATCCCTCGACCCTCTCTCCTTCGCATCACAGACATCTTATAAACAGAGCGTCTCCCGAGACCAGCAAAGAACCGGGCTTACCGAAGCTGTGGTAACTGGCACATGTTCGATTGGTGGTACACCTAGTGTGCTGATAGTCCTCGATTTTGGGTTCATGGGTGGCACAATGGGGGGTGTAGTGGGTGAAAAGGTAGCGCTAGCGTTTGAATACGCATCCCGACGTAAATACCCTGTCGTTGCCGTTGTAACCAGTGGGGGAGTCCGTATTCAAGAAGGTATCCTCTCGCTCATGCAGATGGCAAAAACAGTCATCACCGCCAAACGGATGGAGGAGAAGGGCCTGCCATTTATATCGGTTCTGGCCAACCCATCTACGGGCCACGCATTCGCCAGCTTTGCTAACATGGCTGACGTCATAATCGGGGAACCAGGGGCCATCATGGGCCTCGGGTCACTCCGCGCAATCAGAGAGTCCAGCGGGGATGATGTCGCAAGCGACTCTCACACTGCAGAGTCGCACCTTCGCCACGGAATGATTGATGCTGTCATCGATCGCCCACTACTTAAAGACACAGTTGGCGCTTTGTTAGACATGCTGATGTCTCGTTACACAATCAAGCGTGAAAACCGCGGTGACACCGTGGATCCTCCTGATCCGAAACCTTCAGAGGGTGCTTGGAACGTTGTGGAGTTGGCCCGGCACCCCGAACGTCCCACAAGCCTGGAATATATTGACCAAATGGTGACCAATTTTGTGCAGCTACACGGCGATCGTTCCTACGGGGATGATTCTTCCCTCGTCTGGGGACTAGGCCAAATCGGGGGACAAACTGTGGTTATCATTGGACAAGAACGTGGCCAGAACGATTCGCCTTCAGGAACCGATGGACGTACCTCACCGGAAGGCTTTCGGGAAATTCAGCGTGCCATAACTCTGACCTCAAAGTTTGAACTACCGTTAGTAACTCTGATCGATACACCCGGGCCACACCTCAGTCTTGAAACCGAGCAACGTGGCCTAGGGAATTCCATCGCGGCCGCAACAGCTAAGCTTGCTGGTCTCGAAGTGCCTACTATTGCCGTCATTATCGGAGAGGGTGGCAGTGAAGGAGCCTTACCATTAGCTGTCGCGGATCGAGTTCTTATGCTTCAGAATTCTTTCTACTCTGCTGTCTCACCTGAAGAAGCTGCTGAATTAATGTTCCGAGATGAGAGCAAGGCTGACCGAGCTGCCGAATCTTTGCGACTCACCGCTCATGACTGCTACAAACTGGGCATCGTAGACTCTGTAATCCAAGAGCCAGCAGGAGGAGCCCACCTTAACCCCCAAGAAATGGCTCGCCATCTACGACGCGTTCTCCTAAAGGAGCTTGCGGATCTGCAATCAAGATCCCGTCGCCGGGTACAGCGTGAACGCTACAAGAAGTTTCGTAACATGGGCGAGTACAGTTCCCACTTTAGGACATCCATCACTCGAGAAGTCAACGCCCTTCGCGGTGTAGTATCGAGCGGCGTCCGGCGGATCAGTGGACGCCCAAGTGGAGCCCCTCCACCTGTTGAGATTCCACCCGAGGTAGGCGACGGCTTCTCCGAAACCAATACCGAGAACTAATCCAGCAGCGACTCCACATCCCTAACCAGTTGGTCCAGTTTCAATGGGTACTCCTATGGAATTGCCCCATTCCGTCCAAGAGCCATCATAGTTAACAACGCTTTGATAACCAAGCAGATACTTAAGCACAAACCAGCTGTAGGAAGCTCTCATTCCCAAGCGGCAGTAAGTGATTACCTCACTCGAAGAGTTTATACCCCTAGTGTCATAAATATTGCGTATCTCTTTTACAGAGCGAAAACTTCCGTCTTCTGCAGCAACCTGATCCCACGGAGCGTGGATGGCCCCTGGTATTCGTCCCTTTCGATAGATGTCAGGCTGTGGAGTGCCGGGCGCAGATGTCAATTCACCCACAAATTCTTCATGGGTGCGGGTGTCGAGAATCTTGACCTCGTCCAAACCAAGTCTTTTCTCAACATACTCTTTCGTAGCCCGGATACCTTGATCGGGCAAACCAACCGAATACCTTTTGGACGAAACTTCAGGATCATTGGTAGATAACGGCCGTCCCTCACTTACCCATTTCTTTCGGCCGCCGTCAACCAAGCGCACATCTTTGTGACCATAGTATTTCATAACCCAGAATGCCCAAGTAGCGGAACGATTATTGCCATCCCCATAAAGTACAACAGTGGTCTCATTATCTATGCCGGAACTACCCATCAATTCTTCAAATTGCTC
>ENA-UPTF01002499-UPTF01002499.1-marine-metagenome-genome-assembly--contig:-NODE-2499-length-10612-cov-2.512197_pt1 | contig 10612 bp, 6 predicted proteins | sample MGYA00238166_ERZ767019 | MGnify/ENA primary metagenome ERZ767019 (study PRJEB28930, sample SAMN06266391) | marine metagenome | isolation source: Sea water from 250 m depth | place: Atlantic Ocean | study... | reverse complement strand
TCCAACCACAGCTATAGAAGTGTCAAAATCGTATGCCAAGTCCACTAGTAGAGGACCGAGCATGAGCATTGCAGCTCTGACCATGAAGATGGCGACAGCCATAGAGAAGAGGGTCCATGAAGATAAGCCACGAAGCTGGACTGCAGTCAAAGAGACTCCACGATGAATTTAACGGCTCAGAATTTCGCCCATATTGCTGGCCGGGTACACGATATCGACACTCAGAGGTATGGGCCCATTTATGGACCGTCCGACTCTGCCGTCGAAACAAACAGAAGTCAGCCGGTTCCGCTGCCTCCAAATGCTGGAGTACGTACCTGGTATCGCACTGAATATTTTTTCTCTCGTATGGTAAACGCGGAAATCGAAGCAGGTATGAGCATGGCACCAGCGATTGCAAACGGGACTGTATAGGAACCTGTAAGATCGAACAGTAATCCTGCTAGCAGCACACTTGCGAATCCTCCAAATTGATGGAACATGAAAGCTATACCAGAAATCGTGGCCAAGGCCCTTAGTCCATAGATATCAGCAGTCAAGGACGAAGTAAGAATGGGCGTTGCGACCCATGACATACCTGAAAAAACAGCGAATATCCATAACCCTGTTGGAGCCGGGATAGTGACCACAAATAGGTACGCTATAGCGCGTATGAAGTAACCTAGCGCGAGCCAGTTCTTAGTTCCTCCGAACCGGTCGGACAAATAACCAGCCAACATTCCCCCGAACAAGTTCAAGCCCATCATGAAACCAAAAATTAAGGCAGCTTGCTCCCCTGAAACCCCCACGCTTTGGGCGAACGGTATGAAATGCACTGCCATGACCGTGGTTGTCATGCCGCACACGAAATATGCGGCAGCCATTTGCCAAATCGGAGCAGAGCTGAATGAATCCCTCCAGCTATCCACCTCCAGCGGTCCAGAATATGTCGTAGGTTCTTGACCCGGATTTTCCGCCGTAACCCCTGGGTCTCCGTCCGGATTAAGACCTCTTTCAGAAGGGTCTTTACGAAAGAATATGAATCCCGTCGGTAGGGCAATTAAAGTCACCAACCCTAGCCCTACCCATGCCGTGCGCCAACTGGTAGCCTCCAAAAGATACATTGTGAAAGGCACCAATATCACGCTACCGGCTGAAACGGCAGCCGAATTGACCGAAATAGCAAAACCTCGACGTCTACGGAACCACCGGGCCATCATGGCGGACATATTCGTGGGCCCAGTTCCGCTTTGTCCAAGAGAAATCACAACGCCGAACATGAACGCCAAGAACAGTATATGAAAGGTAAGCGCCAGCATCATGGTAGATGCACTCAGCACAATAACCGAAACCAGCACAAGTTTCCTGCCCCCGGTTTGGTCAAATATTCGCCCAATAAATGGCTGGCTAATTCCATTCACTAATACACCGAGGGAAGCCGCCAACGAGACTTCGAAGCGAGTCCATCCAAATTCGTCGCTCATAGGCACGACAAATACACCGAAGCTCTGACGAGCTCCCGTCGCAACAAACCCGATGAGCATAGCGGCAGCACAGACGTACCAGCCGTAATAGACATGGCGTGTATCGACTTGCCTATCTCTCATGATTAGAGCAGACTCCTTAGTATCGCCAATAGCTTAGAGACACCTAATCCACCATTCCCGATGGGCGATTATAGTACACGAGATTTGGTCCCTAAAAGTTGATAACATAAACCAGGTTAACCAGGCCGTAGCAACTACTGCGCCGACGATCAACTGAGCAGTGTTGCAAGCATAACTCAATATACGTACTTTATGCGCACTTTTGATCCGATGCCACTGGCACTACAAGAAATACGCGTATTCCTTGTAAAATTGGATCGTGTCGCAGAGGGCATTATCGGTTCAGTTGTAACAAATAATGCTGGTCGTATCTAGATGGTTCTTGTTTAGGCTCGGATACCATGTTGTGATGATTGACCATCTCTCCTAGAATGATGCCGACTGTGCTTTCAAACAATCGCCGTACATAGATATCACGCGAGGGATATATGACCTGCTCGAACTGCGGAAAAGACAATCGTGAAGATGCCAAATTCTGTGACTCATGCGGCTCGCGCCTCACTGTGGTCTGTCCTTCCTGCAAAACAGAATTGAGAACCGGTGCCCGATTCTGTGACTCGTGCGGGAGCACTGTGTCAGATCCCTTAACTGACGGTGCTTCACCTATTTCCAACTCGGTATCGGCACCGTTTGTTGAAGTCCTCGCAAACAGCGGGGATGACAATATTATTGCTACCCCCAACCCTACCGCACCGCCTGAAGAGGCACCGGTAGACAACACAACCGATACTGATGAAAAAGTAACGTTTTCTGATGGTCGATATGAAATCGCAAAATTCCTTGGGGAAGGAGGTAAAAAAAAGGTCTATTTAGCTAAAGACACAATGCTAGACCGAGATGTTGCTTTCGCGTTGATTAAAACTGAAGGGCTGGATGAGGTGGGGCTCACCAGAGTTAACCGAGAAGCTCAAGCCATGGGAAGACTCGGATCTCATCCTCACATAGTCACGGTATTTGACTTGGGCCAGCAAAACGACCAGCCATTCATGGTCACAGAACTCATGGGTGGAGGCGACGTAGAAGGGCTAGTCGAAGACTCACCAGAAAACCGGGTTCCGATCGATCAAGCTATGGATATCGGGAGATCAGTATGTCGCGGATTAGAATTTGCCCACTCAAAAAATATAGTTCATAGAGATCTAAAACCTGGCAACGTTTGGTTGACAGCAGATGGAATAGCTAAAATCGGTGACTTCGGGTTGGCAGTGGCAACCGACAGATCCAGGCTGACTCAGCACGGAATGATGGTCGGAACCGTATCATATATGCCTCCTGAACAAGCTATGGGTGGAGACGTCACGGAGAAAGCAGATCTCTATTCCCTAGGGGCTATGATGTATGAGATGGTCACCGGTCGACCTCCATTTTTAGGTGACGATGCTATCGCTATAATCGGTCAACACATAAATACACCTCCGGTTGCCCCTTCTTGGCACAATGGTGCTTGCCCGAAGCCTCTCGAAGCCTTAATCATGAGACTCTTAGCTAAAGATCCAGCAGACAGACCCGAATCAGCAACGGATGTACTGTCAGCCTTTGGTGCTATGGATCTGACACCTTCTCCGGAGCCCGCGCTCGCAGACGGACAAGAGCGCAGCTTGGATAGCGTTTCCACAGGAGTCTTCGTTGGCCGTCAGGCGGAGATGGACGACCTCAAGGCTGCGCTCGAAGACTCCCTATCGGGTAGGGGCAGAATGATAACGCTGGTCGGCGAACCAGGTATCGGGAAAACCCGTACGTCCCAGGAGCTCGCTACATACGCAACTTTGCGGAATGCTCAGGTACTATGGGGCAGGTGCTACGAAGAACAAGGTGTGCCACCGTACTGGCCATGGGTCCAAGCTATCCGTTCATATGTAAGAGAGAGTGACCCACAAGAACTTAGCATTGAAATGGGGGCTGGTGCTTCCGATATCGCAGAAATAGTCTCGGATGTCCGAGAGCGTCTACCAGGCTTACCAGCATCGTCTTCATTGGACGCCGAAGAAGCACGCTTCCGTCTGTTTGATTCAATAACCGCATTTTTAAAGAGCGCCGCGCAAAGACAGCCTATAGTACTGATACTCGACGACCTCCATTGGTCAGACAAACCTTCACTTTCGTTACTACAATTCGTAGCTCGGGAACTGGCTGGAACCCGACTGCTTTTGGTCGGTACTTACCGTGACATGGAGTTATCCAGACAACATCCTTTGGCGGAAAGCTTGGCCGAATTGACAAGGGAACGACTGTTCCAACGGGTCCTATTAAGGGGACTTGATAGAAAGGACGTCGGCCGGTTTATCGAAGTAGCCACAGGAATCGTACCTCCGGAAGGATTGATCACTGCCGTATATACCCAAACGGAAGGTAACCCTCTGTTTGTCACCGAAATAGTTCGCCTACTCGTTCAAGAGGGCGATTTAACTGCAGATCGAAGTACCGGAAGCGATTCATGGACAGTTAGGATTCCTGAAGGCGTCAGAGAAGTAATTGGCCGTCGCCTAAACCGTCTATCAGAGCGATGTAACGAAACACTCACCGTCGCTTCCATCCTCGGCAGAGAATTCCGGTTTGACCAATTAAAAAGCCTCGTAGAGGACATATCGGAAGACAGGCTTCTTGATGTTTTGGACGAAGCACTAGGAGCCCGAGTGATTGAGGAAATGCCGAGTGTCGTCGGCCAATACCAATTTACGCACGCTTTAATGCAAGAGACTCTCGTTGAGGAAATATCGCTGACGCGTAGAGTCAGGCTGCATTCGCGAATCGCGACTGCTCTAGAAGATCTTTATGGTAGTGATGCTGAAGTTCACGCAGCTGAATTGGCCCATCACTTCACACAATCCGAAGCTGTACTCGGGCCTGACAAGCTGGTGCAATATACGTCGATCGCTGGATTACGTGCCTTAAACGACTATGCATTCGAAGAGGCGTTCGACTATCTCGAACGCGCCCTTGCTGGTAAAGGGGTATCGTCCAGTGGCACGCAAATAGCCCCAGATGAAGAGTCTGCAGCATTATTGTTTAGCTTAGGACAAGCTCTTTCCGGAAATACAGACCGGATCGGTGAAGCAGCGTCCATGGACATATTCGGGCGGGCATTCCACTATTATATTGAAGCTGGGAATGTCGAAAAAGCCGCTGAGATCGCAGCGTTCGGCCACGGAAATCTGGGGTATGAACTGATATCTGAGGTACTAGAACTCGTACCTAGCGATTCATACGACGCTGGAAAATTGTTTGCGAGAGCTGTTATGCCTCTCCGAAATCAATACGATCAAGCACAACATGCTATCGAACAAGCAATCTCTATTGCCCGGAGAGAGAACGACGTTGAACTTGAGATGAAAACTCTCGTTTCCGCGGCCTGCATAGATTTCTCATATCGCAAATATCCAGAGAGCCTTGAGAGAAACCAAAGAGCGCTGGAACTCTCGAAAGGAGCAAATCAGCTTGTCGCAGAATCGCACATGAGATACGACCTAATGCATGTGAATTATGGCCTAGGGAATCTAGAGGAAGCCGCTTTTCACGCAGAAGCAATGGTAGAAGTCTCAAAGCGATCTGGACAGCGCCGCTGGCAAGCAAGTGCTCTCGAGATCAGCGAAAATATATCAAGTGCACGAGGAGATTGGACAACATCCAGAGAACTAACAGACCGAGGTTTGGAAGCTACTCCCAGAGACGGAAATCTTCTTGGAGCGCGAGCCTTAGTTGAATATCAAACAGGAGAGTTTGATACAGGATCAACTTACCTCGAACGCTTAATAACGACAACACGCTCGATGCCGGTTCACCCACAGAATAACGTGCTTGCGGGATGGTATGCAGTTGCAGGAGTCACTGTCCCGATGGTCGGAAAGATCACCGGTGACGTCAATCACTTTGATTTCGCGAAAGAGGTATGCCAAAACGTTCTAAATGCATCAGCGGTCCCTGGATTTCGAGTGGCAGCCAATGTAGGCCTGGCGTTGATGTCGGTTCAGTTGAATGAAGTGGATAACGCGAGAGATCTCTATACCAAGCTCGAAGGGACTGCAGGTACTATGGCTCCTACATCACCGAATGGTCCAGGGGTTGCTACATACCGATTGTTGGGTCTCTTAGCCCAAACGTCCGGTGATCTCAACACGGCAATAGAAAACTTCGACAAAGCTGTTGAGTTCTGCCGTGAAGGAGGATTTATTCCAGAGTTAGCCTGGACGTTCAACGATTACGCCGATGCGCTGAAAATCCGCAATCAACCACAAGATTTGGATAAATCATCAGCCCTTTTTGAAGAATCGTTAGAGATTGCAAGCAGACTCGAGATGCGTCCGCTGATGGAACATGTGCTGTCTCAACGTGACATATTGAAAGCTTAGGGCCCATTTAGCTAGAGCAATAAAAGAACACTAAAGTGGGTTCTTAGGTACGCAAACCATCTTAAATATGCGGGCATGTATGCATATACCCGTACATTCGTGCGGCAATCTCAAATTCTAATTCATGAGAATTAAGTACCGCGAATCACCAGTGCAGGGGAACTGGAATGTCTGACTACTCTGTCTGTGACACTGCCCATAACCCAGCGTTGTATACCAGATCTGCCTCGAGTAGTCATAGCTACCAAAGAATTAGGGATTGCTTCAGTCATTTGTATAATAGCGGTTGCCGGGTTACCGTGAAGAATCTCTCCATCATTGGATTGTAGGCCGGCGTCTCTAATACCTTTAGCCACATTCTTCAAGTATTCGATGTTCTCTGCGTCATCGTTAGGCGAATTTGAAACGCGAATCGGTGTAACCGGAACGCCCAGACTATTGGCTAAAACCGTTGCGTGAGGAATCACCTGTTCAGATAATGGCGAACCATCTAGGGGAATAATAATATTTGCGACGTTGAGTAGAGTACTCCAGTCTTCAGGGTTTTTATCTCCTTCAGTCAAAGAGATACCTTCTCCAGTCTGATCTCTAATTATCAAAAGAGGATTATTCGTAGCCTGTAATACTTTCTCAGCAACACTCCCCATTGCCCAACGTGTAACACCAGAGCGCCCATGGGAAGATATCATCACTATAGTGCTTGATCCTGTTTCCGCTTCTTCAATAATTATTGAAGCAGCGTCGCCTTGTTTACCTACAACTGAGACCTCTGTACCAACATCACTAAGGGATTTTTTTACGCGTTCTAGGTAACGTCCTGCATCAGCCCGCAATTCGTCTGCGACCCGATCTATGGTTGAACCGGAGACTCCTTCTAACATTGCCGGCACATCGTATACCCTAACCAAGGTTATGGGGCACTTTAGCCCTTTGCCAACAACATGCACATACGGAAGTACCTGCTCAGCTAATTGAGAACCGTCTAGCGGTACTATCATACGGTCGTACATATATTCGCTCCATAATAATATTCCACGGAACTATAGGTTGGTGATACTAACCCGTCAAGTTTAGAGATCTGCAGCGAGAAAAAGCAGATCGATCTACATTTCCTCGCTCAAGTTCATTTGTAAACCAATGCTTGGTATTAGAATCCAGTAGCTATGTCTTTAAGTCGACGCGGACGAGATGTTTGAATTGCCCTTAATACACGGTCGTAAATAGGCAAACGTAACAGATATGTTGTCGTGACCACCTGCTTGGTTAGCTGCCTCTATCAAGTCAGAGCACATTGTCTCAGGTGAACTCGTTTGGGCTATGGTTTGAATATCTTCATCCGCTAACATCGAATTGAGGCCATCCGAACATAGTATTACGTAATCTCCAAATCGTAATGCACATGAACCGGTATCGACTGCAACAGTATCGTCAAGGCCTATGGCCCTAGTGACCATATTTCGGCTAGGATGTGTTCGCGCTAATTCCTTAGAGATAATACCCGCTCTCACCATCTCTTCTACCCAGCTATGGTCATTTGTGATTTGACTCAGCTTCTTATCCCGAAACAGGTATGCCCTACTATCACCGACGTGGGCATAGTACAGTCGTTCACCTACGATGATAGCTAAAGTACAAGTTGTACCCATTCCTCGGTTGTCACCGTCTTGCCCCGCCGACGCTACTGACCTGTTTACCTCCTGGAGCAATGTACTCAACGAGGATTCAATCTCATCGGCGGACTTGTTGGAAAACACTCCAGTCCGAAAGCATTCATCTATATCACTTATCGTCATTCCGCTAGCGACTTCACCAGCAGCATGCCCTCCCATTCCGTCTGCAACGACCAATAAAGCATCTACTCCTACACAGGTCCGGTTCATTTCGAGTGCTAGAATTGAGTCTTCATTATGATCTCGCACTCTTCCTGTATCGGTAGCTCCATATACAATTAAACTCATGTTACTTATACTCTGAGCCGATATTCGCCAGACCACGTTAATCACGCAAGTAGACGATGTTTAATCGTCACCTTGTCCTATCGATACTAGTGCAAAAACATCTAGTGAAAATCCCCAGGTTAGACTGACGGAGTGCATTATAGTAGAGTCTCGGTGTCTTAGTATCTGGAGTATATACGTCGACAACACAAGTCTGTCCAAAGAGGCCTAATCGGGCTTGGAAAAGTAGTGTACTAGATGTGAAGAGTGGCAGATGACTTCGATTGGGCACTGAAGTTTGAAACAATTAACATACCAGATTTTCGAGATTGGGCTGCTAAACCTACGCGCACGAGAAGGTAAAGTCAAAAGTCTAAGTGATACGTCAGACCGGAAGAAATCATGGATCTAGGAAAAACTCGCCCTTGATAAATTTCTCGTTCGCAGTTAAGTCCGCCGTCCAATATTATTTTGATTTCAAAGATAATCCGACATGGATTGAGTTCTGTTGGTTTACGTTACTGGTATCAATATCGATTGTTTTGTTAACGTTTATTGGCGAGGTCGTAGATCTTCGCTGGCCTCTCATAGGAATCACCCCAATTCGATACTGCAGAAGGCTTATAGACCTTTTTATCACCATTGGGTTCTACCAGCCAGAACGGTTCAGAGTGTAGGTATACACTAATTTGGACAATGCATTGGCAGGCTATAGTGGCTCGTTTTTGACCCTCTCTCGTTTCCATTACATAAACCCACAGAAAAGCTTCCGTATTAGGCGTATAAACAGACGAAGACTAGCCGAACTACTAAATTAAAACTGCATACCCACATAGATAGCGCGAGGTTATGCTACCTGCGACCTTCAGAATTTTCTTTTCAATTGTCATCCGATTCAATGTTGGTCGAGAGGTCTCTACGATTAGACCTATTAATCCCTTTTATCAGGCTATAACAAACATCCAACGTCGGGATGTTTATCCCTCGCGTTTGCGCCTCAGATACGGCATAACCCAAGGTAGCTTCGATCTCCAATTCCTTCCTATTTTCTAAATCTTGCAACGCTGACATCTTGTGGCCCGAAGCACTTTGCTCCAATGTTTTGCTCAGGTGATTAAGGCTTTCAATCGCTTTATCTTCTGTATCATTGATGACCGGCAAAACAGGCCAACCAACGTCTTGTAGAGGGATAGCACGGTCGTTCGCGATTGCCGCCATTTCTCTCATAATACGAGCGCAAAGCAAAGAAGTATCGTAGTCGGCTAAAAACCTGTAGGTGGGCTGCCGAGTAATAACTGAAATAGATGTGTATGCAACCCAAAGTACAAATTTGGACCACTGTAGCGATTGTATGTCAGGTGATGCCTCAGTGTTAATACCGGCGTTGTTCAACGTTTTAACTATGGAAGACACTCGAGTGGAAATACCCGAAGGAAGTTCCCCTATAAAAAATCCAGCATTAGCCGTAAAGGAGACTCCACCTTGAAGTTTAACTTCCCCGCTGAACGCAGCCGTGGCACCTAAGGTCGATGACGCCCCAAACATTCGGGCGATCTGGTCATTACCGTATACCCCGTTTTGCACCGACAGGACGCTGCTAAAGTGAGCCCCAGACACATCAGACAATGCTATTTCTACGTCTTGACTCTTCACCGCGAGGATCAGAACATCCTTTTCCGTCAACGTTTTGGGATCGGTTATCACTGGACAGGTGACATTAAATTCGGCCAATCCAGTCAACGTAATCCCATTCTGTTGTAAATATCTTGCTCGCTCTCCACGGGCAATCAAACTAACTGATTCCCCGGCGCGAGCCAAATGTCCAGATATAATCGACCCTAAGGCCCCAGCACCCAATACAACAAATTCCATGTAAGCCTCCCAGATACCAAATGAAAACCGTGACAGACATGAGGGAGTGGTGATTGGTATATGTATAGGCGAGTATACAATCGAATGCTCTCTTCGCAACAATATGTCTGGGGCAGTAAGGATACTTAAAGTTATTTCCGTATCTGACTAAATCGGACTATCAAGGCACTAAATGCCGACTCAGTATCACTCGATTCCGCATTGTCCTCTCAATACTGTGATACTGAACTTCGGAGTACGAAGACTGTAATAATGTCGACGACAAACCGTGTTATATGAGTACACCTTAAAGCAGGGAACCGAATCCTTCTGGCTACTGCATCAAACAATCAATGTGCATTGCAGGCCGATTACCTAGTCTATAGTTGATAGATACCGCATCCATTGAAGTTGTTTATTACTTCGACTATGATTTCCTCATTCTTTCAGCAGAGGGTTTTATGTCTAATGGACTAGGCTTTATCGATCCAACAGCCCACAAACCAGATGGTCACGTAGAACTTGCCGTTCGACCTATTGATCTCAGCGGCAAAGTAATTGGATTACTCGACAACACCAAGGAGCAATCAGACATCATCCTCAGAACGATCGGTGAATCTCTTTGCGAGCAATACGGTTCTGAAAGTATCGTCTTGCGAAGGAAAGAACATTATTCCAAAGTGGCAACACCTGGAATGATCAAAGAAATGGCCGATCAAGTCGACGTAGCTGTAGCTGGCTTAGGTGGTTGAGGGTCATGCACATTGTGCAGTGTGCACGATACGGTAGAGTTCGAAAAACTCGGAATTCCTTCGACAACTATTCTCACGTCAGCATTTGCGAAAGCTGCCGATTTTCAATTCCAATCAAAAGGTATGCCTAGCCATCCATA
>ENA-UPTF01002498-UPTF01002498.1-marine-metagenome-genome-assembly--contig:-NODE-2498-length-10615-cov-2.501234_pt1 | contig 10615 bp, 10 predicted proteins | sample MGYA00238166_ERZ767019 | MGnify/ENA primary metagenome ERZ767019 (study PRJEB28930, sample SAMN06266391) | marine metagenome | isolation source: Sea water from 250 m depth | place: Atlantic Ocean... | reverse complement strand
AAAAAAATATTCGATTAATTGGTAATAACTCATATGAATGGGTAGCATAATCAAGATTAAGGCAATTCATTCATTCTGGTATATTATTTTTGGACTATTCTTTTTTATATACTCATGTAGTGATAATGATAATAAAGTGGAAAATCGATTTAATCCTTTAGTGCAAGGAGATTCTTCTGCTATAATATATGAAGGTGATACACTGTGGATTCCACAGCAATTATATTGTCATAATGATGATAGTGACACTTGGAAATTATCCAATTATAATGGTGCATATAATGGTGGAGATCATCATGTCATTTTATTGACATGGTTTGCAAGTTACTGAGGACTTTGTCAAGCGGAGGCTCCGAAAATTCAATCATTATATAACCAGCATTACGATGAAGGATTACGTGTTTTTACCTTTGGTTTAGATTGGGGGGCTATGGATTGCGATGCTTGGGGAGAGACCTTTGATCTTTCATTTCCTATTTTAGATGACTCCTATTATAATATTTTCCCAATGATAACAGATAATTATTATATACCACATAACGTGGTAATTAATCATGAAATGGAAGTAGTATATTCAGTTGGTGGTTATGACCACACATCTTTAGTTAATGCATTACAATCAGCAATGCAGGATTTACCATAATAATGATATATAATATTGTAAAAATACTTATATCTGCGATACTAATAGCCTTGATTTCTGAGGTGTCTAAACGTAGTACATTTTTCGGAGCAATACTTGCATCTATTCCATTAGTATCTGTTATGGCCATGATTTGGTTATATTTTGATACAAATGATTCATTACAAGTAGTTCAATTATCAAAAAGTATTTTTTGGCTTGTAATACCCTCATTAGTTTTATTCATTACTTTTCCATTCTTTATTCGATTACAGTTATCTTTTTATACTGCACTATCGGCCTCGCTTATTGCTATGGTCATAACCTATTTTATTACTATTGCTATATTGGATAAATTTGATATTCATCTGTAATATATTTATCTAAATACAATCTTTTAATAAAGAATATCTATTAGTTGGATTTTTTAATTATTAATTAAAGGAATGAAGAATATTAATATTGGAAAGTTATTCAGATTAACCATAACAGTATTATGGGTTATCCTTTTTGGTCGCTTGCTAAGTCGAGATTATTTTATTGAAAAGTTAGAGATTCGTGAAACGCAAGCAATTCAACGTGGGATAGAAGAGTCTTATATGGGTATTTATTTTCAGAAAGAACGTATTGGATATGTAAAAATTCACTTAGTAAATAATAAAACAGATGTTATTACTTTAAATCAAGAGGCTGTAATGAATCTAAATATCTTAGATAAATCATATCCTATTAAAATGGATCTAAGCGCTGAATTAAATGATTCTTCATTGCTAAAGAAATTCAATTTTAATTTATTTTCACCATTCTATGAACTACATGCCTCAGGTAAAGTTATTGGTAATGAAGTCCATTATCGCATGAATACAGGTAAAAATCAAACATCTAATATCATAACATTAAGTGAAGCCCCTTTTATTCCTACACATATGAGGAGTTATCTTCTTCATAATGATTTAATAGAAGGAGAAAAGTATAAAATTCCTTATTTCGACCCTGTTACAATGTCTGGACAAGAATCTATTATTGAGTATAAAGGATTTAAAAAAGAATTTATTCGAGAAAAAGGACGTATTTATAAATTACATCACTTTATAGAATCAATTTCTGGCATGAGGATAGATTTCTATCTTGATGAAGAAGGTAATGTAATTAAAGAAACTTCTCCTGCTGGTTTCGTATTTTATGCTGAGCCTGAATTTCGAGCTAAAGATATTATATCAAAAGGAACTGAATTATTAGGAACGGTTTCAGTAACTGCTATTGGAAAAATTGATAATTTAAATCAAATGTCTAAAGTTAATTATCGATTAACTTTGCCTGAAAACCACAACTTTAATTTGGACAAAGACCGACAGATATTTTCAAATGATATATTAACTGTAACTAAAGAAAAGATTCCTAATATTAATGCAAATATTTGTAGTGATGATAATAATCTCTTAAAAGCCACCCCTTATATTCAATCTGATAACAAATCTATTATTGAAAAAGCAGAAACCATAATTAGTGATGCTAAAAATGATTTGCAAAAAGTTAAGGAACTAATTAATTGGGTTTATTTAAATATAGAAAAAAAACCTGTATTGAGCATACCTGATGCTGTTACAACGCTACATACACGTGTTGGTGATTGCAATGAGCATGCTGCTCTTTTTGCTGCACTATCTAGGAGTGTGTCTATACCTGCAAGAATAGCTGCAGGAGTAACATATCATGATGGAAAGTTTTATTATCACGCTTGGAATGAAATTTGTATTGATGGTAAATGGATTAGTTTAGATACAACTAGTAATCAATTCCCCGCAGATTTAACCCATATAAAATTTGTTGAAGGTGAAACAATTGAACAAGTAAAGATAGGGGCTTTATTAGGAAGATTAACAATTGAAATATTAGGTAATAATAGTTGAGCACAAATTATCCAAAGCCTAGTATTGTAATTAAGAACTTGATCAAAAAATATGGAGATTTCATAGCAGTTAATGATATTAGTTTAACAGTTGAGGCTGGTAAGATATTCGGATTTTTAGGGCCAAATGGTGCAGGGAAAACAACGACAATTAAAATTCTTGCAGGCTTATTACAACAAGACAGTGGTGATGTTATCATAAACGGTTATGATATAAGTAAGAATCCAGAAAAATGTAAATTTTCTACAGGTTACATACCTGATAGACCTTTTTTGTATGAAAAGTTAACAGGAATAGAGTTCCTTAAGTTTATTGCAAGCCTATATAATCTTTCAATCGAGGTATTTGAAAAAAATACAAGTCATTTGTTAAAATTATTTGATCTATATGAATGGAAAAATCATTTAATAGAAAGCTATTCACATGGTATGCGTCAAAAATTAATTATGACGTCAGCATTTATGCTTGAAACCCCCATGATTATTGTTGATGAACCGATGGTGGGTTTAGATCCTAAAAGTGCTAGAATTGTAAAAGAATTATTTAAAAGACATTCTCTTAAAGGTGGATCCATTTTTCTTTCTACTCATTCTTTAGAAATCGCAGAAGAACTTTGTGATGAAATTGCAATTATTCTTAATGGTAGCCTTAAAATAATTGGGGATATGGAATCTTTACGAAAAGAAGCTAGCTTACACGATAGTGATTTGGAGGAAGTTTTTTTGCAATTAACAGATACAGAAGATCTTTCAAAAATAATAATAGCATTAAAAGATATGAATTCTTAATAGTCTATGAATCAATTTGGCTCTCAAGTTACCTTATTAATGCCAATGATTTTGGCTGCAAAAAATAAGTTTTTTCCATCGGGATCAATTTCAAAAAAAACGATTGGCATTATACTATTTTGCTCTGCTTTGTGCTATTCCATATTTCATATTACGCTTCGTATAGTAACTTATTTTCATCAGCAAGATGAGCTTGGAATTATCTTAAGTCTCAAAATTTTTCAGATGGCTTGGATATTAATTTTTATCATGTTGATATTTTCTTCAATGGTTTCATCTATATCCTCTATTTATTTATCACAAGATAATGAAATTGTTTATTCAGCTCCGATTACCACAAGCGAACTATTTTTTATGCGTTATATATCAGGTACAATTTATACTTCATGGATGATGATAATTTTTTCATTACCTATTTTCGCATCGTATGGAGTTGTTTTTCAAACTCCTGCTACTTACTGGATTTTAATGATACCTACATTATTATCAATTACTTTAACTGCTACATGTTTTAGTACTTTATTAACTATTGTTCTTGTAAAGTTCTTTCCAGCACGTCATACAAAAGATATCATACTGTATCTATCTTTATGCTTTGGAGTATTGATCATATTTTTAATTCGCTTATTGCAACCTGAAGATATGGTTTATTATGATAAATATGGACATTTAGTAGATTATCTTTCAAAAATATCAAAACCCGTTGCTCCTTATCTCCCTGCTAGCTGGGCTTCAAATTTTCTTTCTCTATATTTGTTAGATCTTGAAATAGACTGGTTATTGTTTAGTTTATTATTGCTTACTCCCATCGTATTATATTTTTTAGGAGAATGGTGTATGCAAGTTTGGTTTTTTACAGGTTATTCAAAATCACAGGAGTCTTTTGGCGGAACACATAGATTTGGAAGTAAACAATCATATAAACCGGGAGCATGGAAATGGATATTTAATAAAGAGAGTAAAGTTTTTTTGCGTGATTCCGTTGAATGGTCTCAGTTATTTATGATAGCCGCACTAGTAGTTATATATTTATATAATTTTAAATTATTGCCCATTGAACAGGCTGCCTTTTCAGAACAATTTATTACTAATTTAATTTCTTTTCTAAATATTGGCTTGGCTGGTTTTATTATGACTTCATTATCTGCTAGATTCGTTTTCTCATCTATTGGATCTGAAGGTGGCGCTTTCTATCATATTAAGTCCTCTCCAATATCACTACGTCGGTTTTTATTATATAAATATTTATTCTATGCCATACCATTTACTATTTTATCATTAACCTTGATTATTATGAGTAATAAAATTTTGCATGTGGAAGGTCCTATGTGGTGGATTTCTGTTTCAACTAACTTATTTATTACTTGGGTTGTAGTTGGACTTGCCCTCGCATTTGGAGCAATATATGCTGATTTTAAAGCAGAGAATAAAACAGTCGCGATGGGGAGTATGGGAGCAATACTATTTTTACTCTTTGCAACAGCTTTTCAAATAATTATAATTTTTATTGGTGCAAATCCAATCTATCGTATAGTAAAAATTTGGATAAATAATTATGCATTTAATACTTCTGATTTTTATTTACTGATACTATGGATTATAATATCAGTTTTATTATCTGTTAGTATGGTAATATACTTTTTTCAAAAAGGTATTCGTGTTTTAGAAAACTCATAATTTTTTATTTTTTTATTATTCTGTGTTTGCTACTAATACAAGTATTTCAATAAATTTTTATGTGGCAGTGTTGTACATAACAAACATGAAAGGAGGTGATCAGTTGTCTAGTTCAAGTAGCATGCTGACCTCCAAAGGATCAGTATTATAATAATAACTGATGCTGGCTTTTACGGAGGTCAGCAATTACAATGAACGAAGCCCCCAAAATTTGGGGGCTTTTTCTTTATGGTAAATCTTATTTTAATCTTTAAAATTTATAGTACTCAAATCATCATTTTTACTGTATTAGTAAACTATATATGAATCTTAAAGCTAAGAAAGAGCAGATAATATTTTACGCTATCGAAGGCGAAAGCTTAAAGAAATTACATATATATGAAGGTGGAGTTTCTGCAGGATTCCCATCTCCTGCTGATGATTATCTTGATACGGATTTGAATCTTCATAAGTATCTTGTCAAGCATCCCGCAGCCACATTTTTTATTATTGCAAAAGGACATTCAATGGAAAAAGCAGGAATTAGTGATGAGGATTTACTGGTGGTAGATAAATCTTTGGATGCAAAGAATAATGATATTGTTGTTGCTGCAGTTAATGGAGAGTTTACCGTAAAAAGATATTTAAAAAATGGTGATATTGTTTCATTAAGAGCAGAAGGTCTATTTGGTGATTACCCTGATATTAATATTGATGACTCCATGGAGTTTGAAGTATGGGGAGTTGTAACTCACACTATCCATAACAACCGATGATTGCCTTAGCTGATTGTAATAATTTCTACGCTTCTTGTGAACGAGTTTTTAATCCTGGATTAAAGAATAAGCCTATTGTTGTCTTGTCCAATAATGATGGATGTATTATTGCTCGAAGTAATGAAGCTAAAGAGCTTGGTATTAAAATGGGTGTGCCAGTTTTTCAAGTAAGAGATATTATTGATAATAACAATGTATATGTTTTTTCAACAAATTTTGCTTTATATGGTGATATGTCAAGTCGCGTAATGTCCTTGCTTACAGATATGGCACCTGAAACTGAAATATATAGTATTGATGAAGCATTTATGAACTTTTCTGGAGTGAGGGATAGTGTACGTTTAGCATCAAAGATGAAATCTATTATTGCAAAATCGACAGGAATCCCTATATCTATTGGTATTGCTGGAACAAAAACATTAGCAAAAGTGGCTAATTATTTTGCGAAGAAACAAACTGATAAAGGAGTTTATGCATTAACAGATCAACAACAAATTATGCGAGCATTGAAAGAGCTACCTGTGTCAAAGCTTTGGGGTGTAGGATCACGACACTTACGGATGCTACATAGTTATGGTATTACAACAGCCTATGAATTTGTGCAACTCAATGAAGAATGGGTCTTAGATAAAATGACTATTATGGGTTTGCGAATGCAACAAGAGCTTAAAGGTGATTCTCGTTTTGCAATAGATGTATATCCAGCAAGAAAGAAAAATATACGTACTTCAAGATCATTTGGTATAAAAGTAAAATCACTACAAACAATACAAGAGTCAATAATTGCACATGCGGCAAGATGTGCAGAAAAATTACGAATGGAAAATAGTTGTGCGCGTTATGTTAGTGTTATTCTTAGAACAAATCCTTTTTCTAAATCACAAGATTATTATTATGGATATAAGTCCATTAATCTAGAGATACCAACGAATGACAGTATGGAAATTGTAAAAGCTGCTAAAATATTGTTAAGAACTATTTATAAAGAAGGATTGATTTATACAAAATCGGGAGTGATTGTTGGTGATACTGTCCCAGCAGATCAGGTACAGCTTAATTTATTTTATTCTGAACTAGGTGAAGAGAAACGAAAAGATCTTTATAAGACTGTTGATCTTATTAATCAAACTTTGGGCAGAGATAAAATACAGCTTTTAGGTCAGGGAATAGCAAAAAAATGGAAGTTGAAACAAGAAAATCTATCACCGTGCTATACTACAAGATGGGCCGATCTTCTTCGCGTTCATTGTTAAATATAATATGTTTAATCATAGGCTAAGTCTTTATTATATAATTATAATCATATTATCTAGCTGTTCAGAAGAATTACAAATAGTGAATAGTGATGATAGCATGCTCACAAAAGAAAAAGGGATACTATATTACAGAAATAAACCTTTTTCAGGAATGATTACCAATAGTTATCATGATGGGCTACTGAGGTCGAAACAATCATATATATTGGGGAAGCGCCATGGTAGATATCTTGAGTGGTACCCCAATGGACAAAAGCGGTATAGCAAAAAATATAGTAAGGGTATTCAAAATGGAGAGCAGAAAGAATGGTATAGCAATGGCACATTATCAAGAAAAATGCAATTCTATGAAGGAAGGCAAGAAGGGAAACAAATAGGGTGGAAAGAGAATGGAGATCTACGTTTTAAGTATACATATATAAATGGAAAGAGATATGGATTTATGGGTACGTCCCTATGTCAAGGTCCTGAAGGTTAAAATTGAAAAGGATATCATTATTTATAATTAGTTTAATTGGATTTATTACAATATTTAATTGTAATCCAAGCGAAAGCGAGTTTCGCTTACCAATTTATACTCCTGCAGATCTGGATCCTGATTGGGTAGATCTATCACTTAAAAATAGTACGGATCCACATGTAGTAGATAATTTTGAGTTCATTAATCAAAATGGTTTAGTAGTTAATGAAAAAACTGTCGAAGGAAAAATATATATTGCAGAATTTTTTTTTACGACTTGTCCAGGAATTTGTCCTACGCTTACAAAACATACCAAAAAGATTCAAAATGAGTTTATGAATGATAATGATGTGTTAATTTTATCGCATACCGTTTTTCCAGAAAAAGATTCTGTACCAGTGTTGCATGCTTTTGCAGAGCAACATAATATAAACTCAACGAAATGGCATTTATTAACAGGATCCAAGAAAGATCTATATACAATATCTAGAAAAGGATATTTTGCTATTTCCTATCAGCCTGACCTGAGTGATGATGGGTTTATACATACGGAAAATGTTGTTTTAGTTGATAAGCAAAGAAGACTTCGTGGGATTTACAATGGAACTAATGCGCATGAAATGAATCGATTGATAGAAGATATATATGTACTTAAAAAGGAGTATCAATTATGAAAAAAATTAAAATGATAAAACAACTTATTATGTATTTATCTGTATTAATTAATGTGGAATTATTTGCACAAGATCAGCTAGATATGACAGTACTATTTGATTATTTTGATTCTACTGTTACAATATATGTAGATGGTGACGAAATTGTTATTGAAGGTGATGGGGTCCCCAGTCATTATAGCCCTTATTTTGTACAAACATATAGTCAGACAAATAATGGAATGTATTATTGGCAGGATAATAATGGAGATGGTGTCAATGATTTATGGATGCAGACACCATCAGATATGAATCTAAACCCAAACCGTATTGCACAACGCAATTATGAATTTCGTATACCATTATATCCTGAAGTTAATCCAAATGGCCCAACAGATACTTTTTTGGGTCCTATAGGTATATCTATCAATGGTGTACCTTTTTTTAATGAATATGAATCTCCTACTCAAACAGTCACAAATCAGGTTATTCAATCTTTTGATCCTGGCAACGGTCATCCAGCACCTCAAGGGAATTATCATTATCATTTTCCACCGGAATCCTTGATAACAGTAACAGAGGACAATTTTTTGGGTTTTGCCGGCGATGGATTTCCAGTTTATGGACCGAAAAATCCAGATGGGAATAATGTGGAAAACCTCGATGATTTTCATGGTGAATATGGGCCAACTCCTGACTTCCCAGATAGTATTTACCATTATCATACGAATTATACGCAGCCGTATATCATAGGAGCATTTGCTGGGATATTGGGAACCGGTTTCGGTGGTGGCGGAGGCGGCGGTGGCGGCGGTGGCAATCCTCCAGATTGTAATCAAGTAGCTCCTGGTATGCCTTGTTGTGGTGACGGTACATGTGGTGGTCCTGAAACAGAAACAAATTGTCCAGTAGATTGTGCAACTGCCATAGAGCCTACCATAGTAGTAAATGAATTTCTGGCATTAAATGATGCATGCTGTACCGATCCAAATGGAGAATATGATGATTATATTGAGCTATATAATTATGGTAATGAATCAGTTGATATTGGTGGTTATCTAATAACAGATAATATTGGTGACTATGATAATTATCATCAAATACCAATTGGTAATGATTCAACTATTATTCAACCTGGCGAAATAATTATACTTTGGGCGGACAAAGATTCAGAACAGGGGGTACTACACTTAGAAATCAAATTAAGTGGTAGTGGAGAACAAGTAGCGCTTTTTATGCCTGATTCAACCACAGTAGTTGATACGTTGTCCTTTGGAGAACAAACTGTGGATGTGTCCTATGGTAGATATCCAGATGGGTCAGATACATGGCAGCAAATGAATCCTACACCTGGAACGAGCAATACAGAAGAATTATTTACTATAAATTCAAATATTATACCCAATTCATACAAATTATATCCTGCATATCCGAACCCTTTTAACCCAGAAACAACTATTAGTTATGATTTGCCGGAACAGTCATTTGTAGAAATAACGATATACGATATGTTGGGGAAAAAGGTTAGGACCATAGTGAATGAAAAACAAAATCCGGGGCACAAATCAATCCTTTGGAATGCTAAGGATGATTATGGAACAGTTGTTAGTGCTGGTCTATATATATATCAAGTTCAAGCTGGTAATTTTATCCAAACGAATAAAATGATATTGCTAAAATAATAAAAAGCCCCAAATCTGTGGTTTTTTTTCAATACAATCTTTTTTATAAAATTCATTAGATTTACTTACGTGATGGATAAAAAAGAATAATGACTATCCTCAATATAAAATATATAGATGTTTATGCAGTTTTTTCTATACTAATTCTATTTGGTCTTATTGAAGCTTTAGGAGGTTTATATGGAAAAAAATCAATTCGTTCTAAAAATGATTGGTATGTGGAACTTTTTAGCACACTTCATTTATTTGTATTAATTAAACCAATTATTTTCTTTTCAACTACGTTTTTTTTAATAAATCTATTACCTCAGTTCCGCAATGAGTTTTCCGATTCAACCTTTTGGATATCATCATTAATAGTAATATTTGGAGATGATTTTTTACAGTATTGGTACCACCGTAAGGCTCATAAATGGTCTTGGCTCTGGAAATTACATCGCCCGCATCATTCATCGAGAGAAATGGGTGTATTAGTTTCTTATCGTAATGCAATCATGTATTATATACTCATGCCGAATATATGGTGGCTTGCCATGGTAACCTATTTTGGATTATACCAACAAATGATTTTGGCGATTATATTAAAACAAATTATTGTTACTGGTGCACATAGTGAAGCAAGGTGGGATTCTTTTTTATATAAGTATAAATCTTTGCATCCAATTGCTTGGGTGATTGAACGTGTGATTTCTACACCGGCTACACATTTTGCCCATCATGGAAAAACTTCAGATGATGGAATTAGTAATCCAGATGGAAACTTTAGTAATATGTTTTTTCTTTGGGATGTAATATTTGGTACGGCGAGAATT
>ENA-UPTF01002493-UPTF01002493.1-marine-metagenome-genome-assembly--contig:-NODE-2493-length-10629-cov-6.431103_pt1 | contig 10629 bp, 9 predicted proteins | sample MGYA00238166_ERZ767019 | MGnify/ENA primary metagenome ERZ767019 (study PRJEB28930, sample SAMN06266391) | marine metagenome | isolation source: Sea water from 250 m depth | place: Atlantic Ocean | study... | reverse complement strand
AGAATCAGAGAACGGGTAACGGTTAATTTCCTTCCTGGCAAAGGTGCACGTCCTATGACGACTTTGGCCAGTCTGTCCAACAGTATGAAATCTTCCCCTTCTAGCTGGGCAATTTCACCAAGTCGATATTCATCGCTGTTAATCACTGAAGATTGTGGCAGGAAAATTTTGATTTGCTGTGCTTCAGGGGCAGTATTCCCGTTGGAAAATACTGTTCCAGAATATAATGAAAATAACAGGAACAATAGTCCGTAACAATACGGATAAGGTCTCATTGCTATACCTTTTGTTTTAATAATTAAGTGCGCTAATGACGGCATTATATTTATGCGAATCCTTAAGTACGTAGAGGGAAAAACTATTGTTATACTTTTGCTTTATCAAAATTTGCCTGGCAGTTAATTAATTACCTGACCAGATTGTTAGTATTTTTAAGCATTTCATCAGCAGACTGGATAGCCTTGGAGTTCACCTCATAAGCCCGCTGGGCAGTAATCATATTCACCATTTCTTCAACAAGGGACACATTTGAACGCTCTAAAAATCCCTGTGTAAGAGTTCCCATGTTGCTTGATCCTGGAGCATCAACAATTGCATTTCCGGATGCAGGAGTTGAAAGATACAGGTTTTTACCAATTGGAGTCAGGCCTGTTGGATTCTGAAAGCGTGCTAATTGTATGCTGCCGAGTGCTTCAGGCAAATTCTCATCTCGCAAAAATACTGATACAGTTCCATCTAAACCGATTTGAACTTTTCTGGTATCTGCAGGTATATTAATTTCTGGATCCATCAGCATTCCGTCATTTGTCACCAAGCGCCCCATTCCGTCTATATTGAAATGGCCGTCTCTGGAATATGCGATGATTCCATTTGGTTGGAGAATTTGAAAAAATCCCATTCCGTCAATACTCATATCCAGGTCATTACCGGTGTTTTCCATGTTGCCCTGTGTATGTACCTTATCAATGCTGACGTACTTAACACCATGACCTACATGTATTCCTACCGGAACTTGGGTGGAAACTGAAGATGGAACCCCGGCGCTGCGTTCATTGTAATACAGTAAATCCTGAAACTGGACCTTGCTCTTTTTAAAACCTGTGGTGTTGACGTTTGCCAGGTTGTTGGCAGTTGTATCGATGTTTCTCTGTTGGGCCTGCATTCCGGATGCAGCTGTATAAAGTGCACGCATCATAAGCGAAAAACTCCAGTATCAGTATATTAAATAATTAGGTTTATATTTTCGTAAATGTAAAATTATGCCTGAACCAGGCTGATTGCTTTCTCATCTAATCTGTCGATTCTTGAAAGCGCCTTGTGTACCGATTCATAGGCTCGTGTTGCAGTTATCATACGGGTCATTTCGAGCATGCTGTTCACATTTGAATCTTCCAGCATACCCTGTCTGAGTTTGATTTCATCTGAAGCAACCGGCAAATCATTGCTGTTGACAGGCGCAAAAAATCCCTGTCCCAGTTTCTGCAATTGGTCCTGATTACGGAAACGTACCAGACGGAAACTGTCAGCAATTATTCCATCGACGCTTAGTAGTCCGCTTTCGCTGACACCAATTGAACCTTCTTTAATGGTGATTACGCCATTTTCCCCCAAAACCGGATAACCGTCATTTGTGACAATACGACCTGTCGAATCGAGTTGAAAATTGCCGGCCCGGGTAAAACGCTCACCCTGAGGAGTAGAAATTGTGAAAAAACCTTCGTTTGAAATTGCAAAATCAAGATTGTTGCCTGTAGAACGCATTCGTCCGGGTTCAAAATTCTTCCCTACCTCATCTACAACGACTGCGGATTTGTCCATTCCTACATAGTCATCAAGATATTCATGAGACAAGAAACGCTCTTCCAGTGATTCCGGAGCAATGCGTTGGACGTTGGAAAGGACCTCCCTGAAAGACGGCTGATCTTCCTTGAAACCGACTGTGTTGACGTTTGCCAGATTGTTTGAAACAGTTTCCATTTTATGTTCGATAACACCTGCCGCCTGAACAAGGCTGGTAATGCCACTCATAAGGTATCCGAATATTGTAGATTTTGGTTTTTAATGAACTTTTAGCTGCTTTGATCAAAGCAAGCAATATACCAGAACGGCTGCTGATTTTTGCTTTAGAGTTGATGGAACTTTATATTCTAACCGAATGCTCAGCTCACAATTGATAATACTATTTGATTAAATTTTATGCAGTTGCCTAAAATTAATGCAAATCTAATTGCAATAATATATTAAAAAATGTACAATATCAGTGAGATGATTTGTGGCTTGGTATTTGCCTCTAGTGATAAGTTATATTATTTTTAAACCGTATGATTGCGGTTAATTTTTTAATTTATAGAAAGGAAGGATTGGGTTATGACTACGCCGAAAGAGATTGTTGAATTTGCAAAACAAAATGATGTTGAAATGGTGGATTTGAAATTCATCGATTTTCTGGGAACATGGCAGCATTTTACAGTACCAGTTTCAGAACTCAATGAAGAGATGCTGGATGAAGGTCGAATGTTCGATGGCTCCAGTATTCGTTGTTGGCAGACCATTGACAACAGCGACATGAAAGTTATGCCGGATTTGGATACTGTAAAAATGGATCCATTCTATGAAGTTGCGACAATGTCTATCATTTGTGATATTAAAGATCCTGTTACAGGTGAAGGTTACACTCGTGACCCGCGCAGTGTTACTAAAAAAGCAGAAAATTATCTGATTTCAACAGGAATCGGAGACACAATTTTCTTAGGTCCGGAAGCAGAATTTTTTATGTTTGATGACGTAAGATACGCACAAGGTCCGGAGGGGGGATTCTATTCAATTGATTCTCCGGAATGTCCCTGGAACACAGGTGTTGAAGAAGTTGGTGGAAACAAAGCTTACAAAATTGGACACAAGTCAGGTTATTTCCCGACGGCTCCTTTTGACCAGGACCGTGATATAAGAGCGGAGATGGTTTTGGCGATGCAGGAACTGGGTCTGACAATAGAAGCGCAACACCATGAGGTAGCTCCTGCACAACATGAAATTGATTTTAAATTTGACACTATGCTGAAAGCAGCTGATATGATGCAGCACTACAAATACGTTGTGCGTAATGTTGCTCAAGAATATGGCAAAACTGCCACTTTCATGCCGAAACCTATGTTTGCTGATAACGGTAGTGGAATGCATACGCATCAGTCAATATGGAAGGATGGCCAGCCATTGTTTGCCGGAGATCAGTATGCAGGGTTGAGTGAAATGGCTTTATACTACATCGGAGGAATTCTCAAGCATGCTCCTGCTTTGGCTGCGTTCACAAACCCCTTAACAAACTCTTACAAACGCCTGGTACCCGGTTTTGAAGCACCAATAAATTTGGCATATTCTAACCGCAACCGTTCGGCAACCGTTCGGATTCCGGTTGTAGATTCACCAAAAGGCCGTCGGATAGAGTACCGTTGTCCGGACTCTGGTGCCAATGTCTATTTTGCCTTTCCGGCAATGATGATGGCCGGACTGGATGGAGTTCAAAATAAAATTGATCCGGGAGAGCCGATGGATGTAAATATTTATGATCTTCCACCGGAAAAACTGAACAAAATTGGTAAGATGCCGAGTTCGCTCCTTGAAGCTCTGGATGCATTGAAAAATGACCATGAATTCTTACTCAAAGGTGAAGTATTTACGAAAGATGTGATTGAATACTGGTTGGACTGGAAAATGGAAGAAGTCAGAGCCATTGACTCACGTCCCCATCCACATGAGTTCGAGTTGTATTACCACTATTAATCTGTTTATTTTGTGGGAGTTTTCTTTCGCTCCCACGAACCTCAATATTATTGCCATTCATTTTTCCTCCCAATAAGACCTAGTTCTGAATCTCGAATTCGGATCAAAGGCAAGTGACAAAATAGAAAATTTGCTTGAGTACAGGTAGCATCGCAAACTTAACAAGGATGCAGATCCTTGAAGCGTGAGTCTCTAAGTTTTGTTTCTATCGGACATTAGCTTGTACCAAAGAGGTTTTTTATTTCTGACGAGTACCTGATTATGCTAAACTGTGCTCACACATAAAACCAAAAATAAATTTAACGTGACACTCAACGACTGGGTTACAAATCTCTTTCCATTGTCAAAGGACAAGGACTGGAAAGCCATTTTGCAGGAATCTTCTGCGCCATTCACTTCCGAATCTGCAAAACGTCTTGTGGGCCTGTTGGAAGGAAGCTTAGCTATTTTCGAAAATGAAACTCAGCTTGCTCAGTACCTCCCTATTTTGCTTTCCTCCGGAACACCTGAAGCAGCTTTGACCCAGCTGCATGATTTTGCAGATGCTTTCCGGAACAAGTTCTCAAGTAATTTTGATTGGAGCCTCCCTGACACAGGAGCTTTGCTGTACATATTCGGGCGCAGTAATTTTCTCGCAAATCGCTTAAAACGAAATCCTCAACTTGCTGTAGGATTATTGGAGTCCCCTTTCCTTTTACGAAAAAAGGATTTAAAAGTAATGGAAAATGAACTCCGGATGCGTCTGAATTTGCAGACCGAGTATTCCTTGTTGGAGTTTAAAAATATTTTACGACGTTACAAATATGAAGAATTTTTACGGATAACAGTTCGTGATTTAGCAAAACTATGTCCATTTAAAGAAACTTTGGAGGAACTCTCAGCGATCGCAATTTGTTGTTTGCGGGCAGCAATATCAGGAATTACGAATCACGAATTGGAAATTTCTAACTATTCAATTTCCAGTTCAATTCCGGATTCATCTGTAGCAACAAATCGAGAATCTTCTCAATCTTCAAATGAGTCTCCTCAACAGCTGTTCCCATTTATGATTTTGGGTATGGGTAAATTGGGTGGAAATGAACTAAATTACTCATCTGATCTTGATTTGATTTTCATACATGACAACGAACCTCTCACTGGAGATACGGAACGTGATTATAAACTACGGATGAAAGTAGCAAGAATATTGATAGAGGTAATGTCAGAGGTCACTGACGAAGGGTTTCTCGCTCGCATGGATATGCGATTGCGCCCAGGAGGAGATCGTGCACCTTTGGTTCAGTCCTTAGATGAGATGGAATATTATTATACTGTAAGTGGGGAGTTATGGGAGCGCCAATCTCTAATCAAAGCAGTACCAGTAGCAGGAACAAAACAGTTAGGAAAAGATGTAATGAATATGATCACCCCTTTCGTTTTTCGTAGTTTGCTGGACGAAGGAGTATTGCGTGATGTGGAAAAAGTGAAGAAGCGTATCGAAGAGGAACATCTGCGTGAAAGTTTTTTGAATGTAAAATTAGGTATAGGAGGAATTCGTGAAATTGAATTTTTTGTGCAGACTTTTCAACTTTTGTATGGTGGCGGAAACAAACAACTTCGCCTAGCAGGAACATTGCAGGTTTTGCAACAATTGCGTCAATCAGAGTTAATACCGAAACAGGATGCAGATACTCTGGAAAAAGCATATTTCTTCTTGCGTAGAGTGGAGCATCATCTTCAACTGCGTGAGGAACAACAAACTCACACTTTAGCTTCAGACATTGTACAACAACATGCAATTGCAAGAAATTTAGGTTACAACGAATTTGACATAGAAAAAGCCCTTCAACACTTTCTGAGTGATTTGAAAGATGTAATGGGTGGAGTTCGTGCTATTTTTAGTGGATTATTCAGCAGTAAACACCTGGAAATTGAAGCTGCTATCCACAACTGTGCACGTATTCAAAATTTTACTGAAGAGGAGCAGCGGTTTATTGAATCTTTCTCACAGCAACTGGCCCCGCTTATGAGTGAGAGTACAAAAAATCGCTTTCAGCGTTTGTTTGAATCCATCAAGGGGAAAATTGGTTGCTATCGCAAATTGTCTGTGCATCCTTCTGCGCTTTCACGCTTGACTAGAATTGCTGAAACCAGCGAAATGCTTTGGAATTATTTGCTTAATCACCTGGAATTATTAGAACAACTGGACAATTCTACAATGGAAATATCAGTAGAAAAATGGACAGATCAACTCGAAGAAAATATCCAAAGCTGCGCTGAAAATGAAGAAGAAGAAATTGATCAGTTAAGACAATTCAAGCACACTACTACGTTTCTGCTTGGAAGTGCGGAAATGGAAGGCGTCCTTTCCTACGAACGAACCAGAATAGCCCTGACTTTACTAGCGGAAGTTATTGTGCAAGCCGCTTTTCGTTTGTCACAAAAATGGTTAACTCAACGTTATGGCAAGGTTCTGAATTCCATGGATGAATCCGGACAGTTTGCAATTATAGGTTTAGGTAAACTGGGAGGAAGAGAATTAACCTATCACTCAGATCTCGACTTGATTTTTATTTATTCCGGCGAGGGAACTACAAGTGGTCCACGAGTCATTGGAGCACAGGAATATTGGGTAAAATTGATTCAACGCTTAATTTCCTGCCTTTCTACTATTACTAGTTCCGGTTATGCCTATAAACTTGATGCGCGCCTTCGTCCATCCGGGAAAGCTGGTGTTTTGGTGACACATTTAAATCAGTATCTCAAATACCATGAAACATCACAACCCTGGGAACATCAGGTGCTGATCAAAGGGCGGGTTATTGGAGGGAGTGGTGAAGTAGAATGGTATCAAAAAGTGGAAGAAGGAATACGCAGTGCTGTATATGATTGGAGTCCTCCGTCTGATATGAATGCACAAATAAATTATTTGCGGAGGCGAAAAGAACTGGAACTGTCAGGAGAAAAAGATAATCGTCGTAACATCAAAGAAGGTAAAGGAGGATTATTGGATATTGAATATCTGACGCAGGCACTTCAGTTGAAATTTGGCAGCAGTTTCCCTCAATTACAGAATCCTAAAACCATGGAAGTGTTGCCTGAGCTTGGAAAACTGGCTTTGCTAAAAAAAGAAGAAGCCAAAAGTTTGCAATATAATTACAAAATGTTGAGACTAATAGAAAATGGACTGCGGTTGATCTATGACGAATCAACGGATTTGCTTGATTTTGAAAAAGTTCAGGAAGACACTATACTCAAACTACTGAAACATCATGGCTACGAAGTCTCAAATTTGCGTGACACAGTGGAAACATCTACACAAAATGTTAGAGAAATTTATCTAAAATATTTTTGATATTGTAACTAGCATTTTTGATAGTTAAATAAGCAAAAAAGATATCCTCTTTTAAAGTGTTGATAATACTGCTCCGTAGTTTTATAGCTTGCCTTGCGGAAAAACTTTTTGCATCGATTATTAATTGTTGTAATTTCAGCAGATAGAATTTGATTAACTTATAATTTAATATATTTGGTTTTTTACGATTCATTATTAGAATAACTATATAATTAATCGAACTAATATCTTCAAAAAGATTATTATGAATAACTATAAAATCAATCAATTACAAAAGCAGCCGATAAGGGGGCTTTTAGAAATGATATATATTTAATCAAACTAATTACATTAACTATATATTTAATTAAAATATCACTATTACAAAATATTTACTATATGTTGTTACAGCTGAGAATAGAAAATTTCGCAACGATCAGTGAACTGGAAGTAGAGTTTACAAGAGGTTTTTCCATCCTCACAGGTGAAACCGGAGCAGGTAAGTCAATTATGATTGATGCTATTTTGCTTGTACTTGGTCATCGAGGTGATCCAGGCATGATCCGAACAGGTAAGGAATTGGCTGAAGTTGAAGGGATATTTTCTGTACCAGAAAATCCAGTTAATGGTGAGCAGTTCAATATTCGGAAAGAACTGGAACTGACTGGTATTAATCTTGATGATGAATTAATTGTTCGTTGTATTGTCACTCGCAAAGGTCGTCAAAAAAGATATATAAACGGAGTATCAGTAACTGCGGATTTCCTAAAAAGTATAGGCCGTAAATTAATCAATATTCATGGACAGCACGATAATCAATCTTTGCTGCAGGTTTCATCCCACTTGGATTTTCTTGATGGTTTTGGTCAATTGATCCCTTTACGTCAACAAGTGACGGAAGCTTTTCAGGCTTTGCAAGCAGCGAAAAAAGAACAGCTATCACTGCAAAAGCGATTTGCTGATCGTGCAGTTCGTATTGATGAGCTAAAGGAAATTATTACAGACTTGAAGGAATTAAATTTCCAACCTACAGAAGAAAATGAACTTAGAAAAGAAGAGAACCGGCTAACACATGTAGAAAAACTATTAGTGCTTTTGGGACAGGTTCGGTCTCGACTCAATGAAGCGGACGGATCAGTAATAGAGCAATTGGAATTGTCACGAAAACTTTTGGGTGAAGCAGAACAGATAGATTCTGAATGCTCAAAAATACTTTCTGGAATTGAAACAGCTCTTTTTCAGATTGAAGACAGTTACCAAGAACTGGTTCAATACAGCGACATAGTAGAAGATGATCCTGAACGTCTGGTATGGATAAATGAGAGACTCAGTCGAATACAGCATTATACTCGTAAATATAGGTTGGACAATACTGATGAACTGTTGACACTGTTTGAAAATTCAAAGCAGGAATTGGATTCACTCGAACACCTTGATGAGAATGAGCAGGAGATTTGCGAAAAGATAGAGCATTTGAGGAATCAAACGCAAAAGTTTGCCGAACTTCTCTCCAGGAAGCGGCATAATGCTGCAAAAAAAATGGACAAGGCAATTGTTGATGAATTACGTCAATTGGGGATGGAAAAGGCACGTTTTGAAACTCATATTGTTTCAGCTTCATTTGCGGAAAACCGTGAGGCATGCACAACTAAGGGGATTGATCAGGTTGAATTTATGCTGACTGTCAATCCAGGACAGGATATGCGCAGTCTTGTAAAAGTTGCTTCCGGAGGAGAATTATCACGTATAATGCTGGCACTTAAAACAGTTCTTACATCACTGGACTCAGTTGAAATATTGATTTTTGATGAAGTTGATACTGGAATCAGCGGAGGGATTGCAGAAATTGTGGGACAAAAATTACATTCACTTGGAGAGAGGCACCAGACTTTGTGCGTAACACATCTTCCGCAGATTGCAGCTTTTGCAGAGCATCATTATTTTGTCAGCAAGCATCTGACTGACAGTGAGACTTATACAAAAATAAAACTTCTCAACACTGAGAATGAAAGGATCCGGGCTCTTGCCGATTTAATTGGCGGGCAGGAAATCACAGAGCAAACCTTGGAACTGGCACAGGAAATGTTCCAAAGTTTTCAAACGGAATCTGTTCTGAAGGAAATGCATCAAAATATTCATTATTTGAGGCATCAAATATTTTATAGGTAGGAATAATCAAGCTAGTCATGATGCCAGTGATAATCAAGCTAGTGATAACGCCAGTGATAATGCCAGTGACGGTCATGACGCCAATGATAATCAAGCTAGTCACGATGCCAGCGAAACAACTGCGGTTAAAAACAATAAGGCAAGTAAAAATAAAAATCAAGCAGTTGGAGTTGAGGGTCCTGAAGGCTTCAGAGATGCCGATGGAAAAAATGCATATCATTATTCTGGGGCAATACAATATGCTACTACAGATGATTTCTTGAGTCATTTTAATTTACAAAAACTATCTGATTTACCAACTGTAGATGAACTAGGTTCAGCAGGGTTAATTGATAGCACAAATATAGATTCATCAATTTTTGGCACTGGAAAATTTTATAAAGAAAAGAAAGATAATAAAAAAGTAAATATATATTCAAACATTGATGAAATGTTAAGCAGCACCTTAAAATCTGAAGATCAAGAGTAAAAAGATACTTTTAATAGAACCTTAAACGAGGTATAAGAAATTAATGAGCATAGGTTTTTGGCAAATAGCAGTTGTAGTAATACTTGTAGTACTTCTTTTTGGTAGAGGTAAAATTTCTAGTTTAATGGGAGATGTTGCTAAAGGAATTAAAAGTTTTAAAAAAGGAATGGCTACAGATACAACTGAAGACTCTGAACCAAAAAATATTTCCGAAAATAATCAAGATTCTAACAATAATAATCAAGATTCTAACAATAAAGAATAATTCAAATGCCACAAATTGGCTGGTTTGAAATATTAATCATAGTGGCCATAGCAATAGTTGTAATAGGTCCTAAAGATTTTCCATTTGTATTAAAAAAAATTGGTTCATGGATAGGTACTGCAAAAAGATATTTTAACACTATCCAGCAAGAAGTATCAAATTTAGATAACGAAAATATTGATACAGATCTTGATAAAGCAAAACCTAAAAAAAAAGAAAATGACAAAAAATGAAAAAGAGGGTGGTTTTATTAGCCACCTTACAGAATTAAGAAGCAGACTAATACATTCGTTTATATTCTTATTTGTATTTTTTATTTTAAGTTATTTTTTTGCTGAATATTTATATGGTTTTCTTGTTGAACCATACGCTCAAGCTGTAAAAAATGATGGAACAGAGAGAAGGTTAATATTTACAGCTCTGCAAGAAACTTTTTTAACTTATTTAAAAGTTGCTTTTTTTGCTTCATTTTTTGTAACGAGTCCATTTATTTTAATTCAAGTATGGAAATTTATTGCTCCTGGTTTATATGATCACGAGAAGTCAGCTATTATGCCGTATATGGTGGTTACACCAATATTATTTTTTCTAGGAGGAGCTTTGGTTTACTATTTGATAATGCCATTAGCTATCAAA
>ENA-UPTF01002492-UPTF01002492.1-marine-metagenome-genome-assembly--contig:-NODE-2492-length-10633-cov-2.072565_pt1 | contig 10633 bp, 10 predicted proteins | sample MGYA00238166_ERZ767019 | MGnify/ENA primary metagenome ERZ767019 (study PRJEB28930, sample SAMN06266391) | marine metagenome | isolation source: Sea water from 250 m depth | place: Atlantic Ocean... | reverse complement strand
CATCAACATCTGATGTAAGCAATGCTGCTGCATTTGCATCTGTGCGCGCCAACACAATTGTTGGAACATCCATTATGTCTGCCGCTAACCTTGCTGCCGTTAATTTTTGAACAGCTTCTTGTGATGGAACTAGAACTTTACCACCCATATGCCCACATTTTTTTACCGATGCCAATTGATCTTCAAAATGCACACCTGCAGCACCTGCCTCAATCATATTTTTCATTAATTCGAAAGCATTGAGTACACCACCAAAGCCTGCTTCAGCATCAGCGACTATTGGTGCAAAAAAATCAATATTGCCGGTATTTTTTGAGCACTGAATTTCATCCGCACGTTTAAATGCATTATTTATGCGCTTGACCATTGTTGGAACCGAATCAACTGCATACAAGGACTGGTCAGGATACATTGTTTCAGATGTATTCCCGTCAGCTGCAACCTGCCACCCAGAAAGATAAATGGCTTTAATACCACCCTTTACTTGTTGAACCGCCTGTCCGCCAGTAACTGCGCCTAAACAGTTCACATAATCTTCTTCGTTAACAAGTTTCCATAGTTTTTCAGCGCCTCGACGTGCCAGCGTATGTTCAATTTGCACAGAACCACGAAGCCTCACAACATCAGCAGCAGTATAATCACGTGTAACACCAATCCAACGTGGATTTTCCGCCCAATCCTGCTCAATTTTCTTGATTTGTCCTTCTTTACTCATTACAAAAACTTCCTCCTTAAATTAATATTTTCATTGTAATCAGTCAGTTATCATAAGAATGAATGCTTATAGTCACCAACCAGACAATAAAAAGGCCGCATATCATGCCATTAGTTTATGACTCTGTGAACTGCTGAAAGAAGATTTGGGGGAATATATTCATAAAAATTTTGACCAATTTAACCTCGGCAGTCAAAAAATCACTGTAATTACATGCAAATAAGGAGCATTTGAATTGCTAATTAGTAATTAATTGCATATTTAGTAACATCTTATGTATCGTATCGCTTAAAAGGTATGTTTTTTGTTGGTTGAAAAAATTTTGTCGGTAGAGGTAAACCAAATAGATGACGGAAAAAATAAATGAACGCCTTAGTGATGACTTGGCGGTACAAGAAGCTAAGCCGGTTCATAAAAGGCCTCCTCTATATAAAGTAGTTCTCGTTAATGATGACTTTACTCCGATGGAATTTGTTGTTCATATACTCGAGTTGTTTTTCTCTATTGATAGAGAGAATGCAACACGTATCATGTTGGAAGTACACACAAGTGGAAAAGGAATTTGTGGATTATTTACACATGAAATTGCAGAAACCAAGGTTTCACTTGTAAATGATTATTCACGTGAAAATCAACATCCTCTTCTTTGCACAATGGAAAAAGCTTAAAGGGAAAATATAATGCTTGATAAAAAATTAGAACAAACACTTAATAATTTATTTGCAGAAGCAAGGGAGCAAAGATATGAATTTATGACGATTGAACATTTATTATTTGCCTTGCTAAATAATGATTCTGCATCAGCTGTACTCAAAGCATGCGGCGCTAATCTGAACAGTTTACACAGCGATTTAATTAAATTCATTGAAGAAAATTCAACGATTATTAAAGACATTGATGAGCGAGATACTCAACCTACAATAGGATTTCAAAGAGTTCTACAACGTGCAGTCTTTAATGTTCAATCATCGGGTAAAAATGAAGTAAGTGGTGCAAATGTTTTGGTTGCAATATTTGGTGAACGTGAATCACATGCCGTTTATTACCTGAATCAACATAATATTACAAAATTAGATATCACTAATTATATTTCTCATGGTATAGCAAATGTAAATGAAGAAAATGAAATTAATATCGACGAAATGGAAGATGAAACATATCAAGAGAAATCCAGTGAAAATTTACTCGATAGTTTTGCTGTTAATCTTAATGAAAAGGCAATCGAGGGCAAGATAGATCCATTAATAGGAAGGCAAATTGAAATTCAAAGAACAATTCAAGTTTTATGCCGACGTAGAAAAAATAACCCTTTATATGTAGGTGAAGCGGGAGTTGGTAAAACAGCAATTGCTGAAGGCTTAGCAAAATTAATTGTTGATGGGGAAGTTCCAGATATATTAATTAATAGTGTTATTTATGCGCTAGACCTTGGGGCTCTGCTGGCGGGGACAAAATATAGAGGTGATTTTGAAAAACGCTTAAAAAGTGTAATTTCCGAATTAAAAAAGCAGCCTAATCTGATCTTATTTATCGATGAAATACATACAATCATAGGTGCGGGAGCAGCTTCAGGAGGTGTCATGGATGCTTCTAATATCATTAAGCCAGTTTTAGCCTCTGGAGAATTAAAATGTATTGGGTCAACAACTTATCAAGAGTATCGCGGTATTTTCGAAAAAGATCATGCTTTAGCAAGGCGTTTTCAAAAAATTGATATTTCAGAACCTTCAATCGATGAAACAGTAAAAATTCTAGAAGGATTAAAATCGAGATTTGAGGAACACCATGACATTAAGTATACCCGTCAGGCATTAAAAACTGCTGCTGAATTAACTGAACGTTACATTAATGATAGGCACCTACCAGATAAAGCAATCGATGTAATTGATGAAGCTGGGGCTGCGCAAAAATTAGTACCTGAATCAAAAAGGAAAAAGACTGTAGGTGTAAATGATATTGAAAACATTGTTGCTAAAATAGCGCGTATACCTTCAAAAACAGTCAGTAGTAACGATAAAAGTATTATTAAGAATCTTGAGCGTAACCTAAAAATGGTTGTTTTCGGGCAAGACGAGGCAATCAATATGCTAAGTAATACAATAAAAATGTCACGGTCAGGATTGGGTAACACACAAAAACCAATTGGTAATTTCTTATTTGCAGGCCCAACAGGCGTAGGAAAAACCGAAGTTACTAGGCAGCTTGCTATACAAATGGGCGTCGAATTAGTTCGCTTCGATATGTCTGAATATATGGAAAGGCATACTGTATCAAGATTAATCGGGGCACCTCCGGGATATGTTGGATTTGATCAGGGCGGCTTATTGACAGATGCAATCAATAAACAGCCACACTGTGTACTCTTGCTTGATGAAATAGAAAAAGCTAATCCCGATGTATTCAATCTATTGTTACAAATTTTCGATCATGGCACATTAACTGATACCAATGGACGTAAAACTGATTTCCGAAATGTCATAATAGTCATGACAACAAACGCCGGTGCGGACCGATTAAGTCGAGCCTCCGTTGGTTTCACAACCCAGGATCATAGTAGTGATGTTAAAGAAAGTATTAAAAAAATGTTTGACCCTGAATTTCGTAATCGTTTAGATGCAATAATTCATTTTAATCCGTTAGACAAAAGAACCATCTCAAATGTAGTAGATAAATTTTTAATTGAACTTGAAGTTCAATTAGACGACAAAAAAGTAACCATTGAAATTACAGAAGGTGCAAGAGAATGGTTGGCTGATAATGGTTATGATAAAATCATGGGTGCTCGACCAATGTCACGTCTAATCCAAAAAATGATAAAACGACCACTTGCTGAGGAACTTTTGTTTGGAAAACTTATGCAAGGGGGTCATGTTATTGCATCACTTGAAAATAATTCAATAAAAGTAGAAATCAAGGAAGAACAATTAGAGCGCACATCCTAATTCTTCTATTGAAAATTACCTATTTAATAACTACAACTCCTATTTCTTAATATTACAAATTCATTAATTAAATGAGTAAAAAATTAAACAAATATAGCTCGCGTATTACTGAACCAAAATCACAAGGGGCATCACAAGCAATGCTCTATGGTACGGGTATGACAGAAGAAGATATGCTAAAAGCTCAAGTTGGAATATCGAGTATTTGGTATGAAGGCAACACATGTAATATGCATTTACTAAAACTTGCTGAAAAAATTAAAGAAGGTGTAATTTCTGCTGGTCTAGTTGGAATGAGATTCAACACTATTGGTGTTAGCGATGGTATATCAATGGGAACAGATGGAATGAGTTTTTCGTTGCAATCACGCGATTTGATTGCTGATTCAATCGAAACCGTCATGTCAGCGCAGTGGTATGACGCAAATATTTCTATACCAGGTTGCGACAAAAATATGCCGGGCTGTTTGATTGCTATGGGAAGGCTGAATCGTCCGTCTTTAATGGTTTACGGCGGAACTATAAAACCTGGCTATCATAAAGATGATAAGGTTGACATCATTTCCGCTTTCCAAAGTTATGGTCAATATATCTCTGGTAGCATTGATGATAGCGAACGATTAGATATCGTTAAGAAATCATGTCCTGGTGCGGGGGCATGTGGAGGAATGTATACAGCTAATACAATGGCTTCTGCTATTGAAGCAATGGGCATGTCACTACCCTATAGCTCGTCAACTCCAGCCATCGATACCGCCAAACAAAAAGAATGTTTGGATGCTGGTAAAGCAATTAAATACTTATTGGAAAATGATATTAAACCTAAAGATATTATGACGCGTGATGCATTCGAAAATGCAATGGTGTTAATAACTATTCTCGGGGGGTCAACTAATGCTGTTTTACATTTACTCGCAATGGCTCGGTCTGTTGATATCAATTTAACTATTGATGACTTCCAGTCAGTCACTGACAAAACTCCATACCTTGCAGATCTAAAACCCAGTGGTCAATACGTTATGGAAGATCTTCATAAAATTGGTGGTACACCAGCTGTTATGAAATTCTTGCTTGAAAATAATTTAATAAACGGAGATTGTCTTACCGTCACAGGAAAAACAATAAAAGAAAACCTGACTGATCTTCCGGGATTGAGTAATGGTCAAAAAATAATCTACCCTTTAGAAAAACCACTCAAATCAAGTGGTCATATAAGGATTCTAAAAGGTAATCTTGCTCCAGGTGGTTCTGTTGCAAAAATTACTGGAAAAGAAGGCGAAGTTTTTACAGGTCCTGCAAAGGTTTATGACTCAGAAGAAGCAATGCTGAGTTCATTAGAAAACAATGAAATAAAAAAGGGGGATGTCATTATAATTCGATATGAAGGACCCAAAGGTGGGCCAGGTATGCCGGAAATGCTAACACCAACATCCGCTATCATTGGTGCCGGCCTTGGTAATGATGTGGCAATGATAACAGATGGACGTTTCTCTGGTGGTTCACATGGTTTTATTATTGGGCACGTTGTACCTGAAGCACAAGAAGGAGGGCCAATCGCTCTAATTAAAAATGGCGATGTTGTCACCATCAATGCTAAAAAGAATAAAATCGAATTTGAGATCGATGATCAAGAACTAATCAGTAGGCAAAAAAAATGGAATATGCCTCCGTACAAGGTTAACAAAGGAACGCTTTATAAATATATCAGTAATGTTAAAACTGCATCTGAAGGTTGTGTAACGGACGAATAGTCAGATCATCGTCTTTTGATATTTCTTATAATACTTCAATACTTTTTTGATGTAATTCTGGGTTTCTTTATAAGGGGGAACTGTATTCTCATACTTTTTAACTGCGTTTTCACCAGCATTATAAGCTGCTAAAGCTAATCTTATATCATTATCAAACATAATTAGTAAATCGCTAAGATAATGTGAACCGCCGCTAATATTTTCTTTTACATCACGGCGATTGATGACCCCGTAGCGTTTTGCTGTCTCGGGCATTAACTGCATCAAGCCTATCGCCCCTGCTTGTGAAACAGCATTTGGGTTGTACCATGATTCAACAGTGATAATGGCGTGAAGTAATGTATATGGTAGTTTGTAAGTTTTTGCGGTACCTCTTATTATTGTATCATATCTTTTCTGGTGACCCACCCAATCGAAGTTTTGTGGTTTTTTCTGTTCAACCCATCCTTTCCAAGTCCTTACTAATTTTTTGTAGCCCTTATGTTCAGGCTTATCAGTGAAAATTACACGTCCATACTTATCGATGTATCTATAAACATCTGCATTACATGGCAATATCAGAAATGAAGATAAGGTAAGAAAAATTAATATATTTTTAATATTTGGCATCTTTTGAATTAATTAAAATATTAAGTTAAAAAAATCATAAAAAATAAATGACTGCCTGAATGATTGACAATGAAAAAAGTGCTGCGATCAAATCATCAAGCATTATACCTATGCCATTCTTTACGTGGCTGTCAATCGCCGAAATCGGCCAAGGCTTAAGAATATCGAATGCTCTAAATAAAATAAAACCAACTAGTATCCACACCCAGTCTTTCGGTACCATAAACATGGTAACTAAGTATCCAACGATTTCGTCATAGACAATAGAAGGGTGATCATGCACATTTAAACTTTTAGCGGTATATTGACAACAAAAAATTCCAAACAAAAAAGCACAAATAACAATAGCGAGATAAGCTATCCAATTCATATCAGGCATGAGGATAAATACTAAGACACCTATCAATGTTCCCGCTGTACCAGGGAGCTTAGGGGTCAGACCACTACCAAAGCCAAGCGAAAAAAAATGTACTGGATTTAGTAACATTTTGACAGGAATTTCTATTTTTACTGATTTATCCATAAATAAGTAGATTCAACTATGACCCTGAAATAGTATAATTTATTGATTTACTCATTAATATAAATTGAGTATACGATAAAAAATAAAATTAGAAATGATCTTTTAAAAATAATAGGAAGAATATAAATGAATTTATTACGTATGCTAATCGTTTCTCTCATTGCTATTTTAGTATTAATCACAAATAGCTATGCAATGGAAAATAGTACTGAAATATTAATCAATGAAGCTATAGAAGGTGAACATAGAACAAAAGAAAATAAAGTGCGAGACATTTATCGTCACCCAAAAGAAACATTATTATTTTTTGGTATTAAATTAAATATGTCAGTACTTGAAATATTGCCTGGTCGTGGTTGGTATACTGAGATACTTGCACCTGTACTTAAAACTAGTGGGCAATTAACAATCGCTAGTTTTGGAGAGAATCATCCCAATGATTATCTCCGAAAAGCGCATATAAGACTTATGAAGTATCTTGACGAAAATAAAAAAATCTATGAAAAAACAAACCGTATAGTTTTCAATGAAAAAAATGATTACCTAAAAGCTGTTGACTCTAATTCTATTGACATGGTTCTAACGTTTAGAAACTCACATAATTGGATAAGATTTGGCAATATTAAGGATGTCTATAAGTCCTTTCATCGAGTATTAAAAAAAGGTGGTACTCTTGGAGTTGTTCAGCACCGCGCCAAAAAAAATGATAGCCCAGAAAAAAGTGCGGATACTGGTTATGTGCCTGAAAGTTATTTGATTAATTTAATCGAAGAGGCTGGTTTTGAGCTAGTTAAAAAATCAGATGTTAACGCAAATTCTAAAGACAAAAAAAATCATCCTAAAGGAGTATGGACGTTACCGCCCACTCTCAAGTTGGGTGATGTTGACAAAGAGAAGTATCTGGAAATTGGTGAGAGCGATCGAATGACATTGAAATTTATCAAATTATAATGAAAAGAACTTTTACTTTTTTATACTCGTTTTTCTTATTATATTCTCAAGCAAATGCAGTAATTACAGCAAAAGATTGTAATAAACATGTAGATCACGTCATGGTTATAATAAAAGATAAAGCTAATCTTAATAACGAACAAGATAGTCTGATAAATAATACAATTATGAAGTCCTGTATAAAAAATATAATTGAAGCTGATGATAATTTGTCAAAAAATGACGATTGGTTTACTGAAAAAATATTATCAGATGATACGAGTAAAAAAGAAGGTAATAAAAGACTTAAAAAATTAAAGTAAACTTAGATGAAAAATATTTATAAACAAATAAGAAAAAATCCTGATTTTATAGAGCTTATCAAATTGAGAAAAAAAATTAGTTGGTCATTAACAGCGATTGTAATTTTTTGTTATTTTACATTCATTATAATTATTGCCTTTGCACCAGATATTTTTTCTATTAAGATTTTTGATGATAGTGTCATAACGCTAGGCATCGTCATTGGTCTCCTGGTTATATTGTTGAGTATTTTTCTTACAGGAGTATATGTCTATATTGCTAACAAAAAGTTAGAAGAAAAAAATCTTAAAATTCTTAAGAAAATTACTACTAACTAGGACGCTATGATGGTTCCTTCCTTTTTGTCACTTTTGTTTATATTCTTTTCATTAGATGTTTATGCTAATAGTGATTTATCTGCTAACTCAGATAGTGTGAATATCATTGCTATAATTATGTTTTTGATATTTATTTCAATAACACTAGGCATCACCTACTGGGCAGCTAAAAAAACTCGTTCGGCAAGCGTTTTCTACACGGCAGGAGGTAACATCGGTGGGCTACAAAACGGATTGGCGATTGCTGGTGATTATATGTCAGCGGCGTCTTTTTTAGGTATATCAGGGTTAGTTTTTGCAAGTGGCTTTGATGGATTGATATATTCTATTGGTTTTTTGGTTGGATGGCCCATTATTCTATTTTTACTTGCGGAGCGTTTAAGAAATCTTGGTAAATATACCTTTACTGATGCAGTATCATTTCGTCTACAAGCACTACCTATTCGATCATTGGCTGCATGTGGAACACTTGCAGTTGTCATTCTCTATTTAATCGCACAAATGGTAGGGGCTGGTAAATTAATCCAAATTTTATTTGGTTTACCATATTCTCTAGCAGTTTCTATCGTCGGAGTATTGATGATTTGTTATGTCACATTTGGTGGTATGCTAGCAACTACATGGGTACAGACAATAAAAGCGGTTTTGTTATTATTCGGTGCTACTTTTTTGGCACTTGCAGTTTTAAACCAATTTAATTTCTCCTTAGATTTACTATTCAAAGAAGCAATTTCAAATCATGACTTAGGTGAAGCAATAATGGCACCCGGTGGACTAATCAGTGATCCGATTTCAGCAATATCACTCGGACTTGCGTTAATGTTCGGGACTGCAGGTCTACCTCATATTTTGATGCGTTTTTTTACTGTTAAAGATGCAAAACAAGCGCGTAGTTCAGTATTCTATGCAACGAGTTTTATTGGTTATTTCTACATACTAACGTTTGTCATTGGTTTCGGTGCAATTGTTATGCTAACGAATAACCCCTCCTTTCTTGATGAAGCAGGAAATATTTTGGGTGGTAATAATATGGCCGCCGTCCATTTATCAGAAGCTGTTGGCGGAGATATTTTCCTTGGATTTATTTCAGCAGTAGCCTTTGCAACAATATTAGCTGTAGTCTCTGGATTGACGCTAGCAGGTGCCTCAGCTATTTCCCATGATCTTTATGCTAGCCTTTTTTGTCATGGTAAAGTTGAGGAAAAAAAAGAAGTAATGGTTTCACGTATCAGTACCATCATACTAGGAATTGCGGCTATCCTGCTTGGTATAACTTTTGAAAAACAAAATGTTGCATACATGGTTGGCCTTGCTTTTGCTATTGCTGCAAGCGTCAATTTTCCTATTCTTTTTTTCTCCATGTATTGGTCTCGACTAACTACCAGAGGTGCCTTTATCGGTGGAGCAGCGGGGTTACTTACCGCAATGCTATGTGTGCTATTTGGCCCTATTGTCTGGGTCGATATCCTTGAAAATAATGAAGCAATATTTCCATACAAATATCCTGCTTTATTTTCAATGACTGTTGCCTTCGTTGTCATCATTGTGGTCTCATATATAGATAAAAGTCAGCAGGCGAAAAAGGAAATAGCCGCTTTTGACGACCAGTTTGTCCGTTCCCAAACAGGGCTTGGTGCTGAAAGTGCAATACAACATTAGTATTATTTAATATCTAAGGTCATAGGTAATGAAAAAAATAAACAACTTTGCTAAGCGTCTACGTTCAGGTGAAAGATTAATTGGTACCTTAGTTAGCTTACCTTCATCTGAGATTTGTGAACTACTTGCCAGTATCGGCTATGACTGGCTATTTATTGACGCCGAACATGGTGCCTTCAATCCACAACAAGCACAAGCAATGCTACAAGCTGCAGCGCCAACACCATGTTTAATACGTGTTCCCTCTGATGAAACTATTTGGCTAAAAAAGGCATTAGATATTGGTGCTGCTGGTGTAATTGTTCCGCAAGTACACACTGCAGACCAAGCAAGAGAAATAATTTCACATTGTAAATATACTCCCGATGGTAAAAGAGGAATAGGAATTGGTCGTGCACACAAATACGGAATTGATTTTGATCGTTATATTAAATATGCCAATCAGGAAACCGCTGTTGTTCTTCAAGCTGAAAGTTCTGAAGCAGTCGACAATATTAATGATATAGTAAAATTGAAAGGTATCGATGCAATATTAATTGGTCCTTACGATCTATCGGCTAGCTTAGGAAAACCCGGTGAAATAGATCATCCTATTGTTCAAGCTGCAATTAATAAGATAATCAAAACCTGTCAAAATGCAAAATTGGCTATGGGCTTTTTTGGCGTCACCCCAGAAAGTGTATTACCATACAAACAAAAGGGGTTTACACTCCTCACAATTGGTATGGATACAGCATTCTTGATAAATGCTGCCCAAGAAATGCTTTCAAAAATGAAAAAATGAAAATTTAAAATAACTCCACATTGTTAAATAGTTTTTTTGAACGTTTTATTATCTCTTTTTGTATCTTTTTTTCTTTACG
>ENA-UPTF01002491-UPTF01002491.1-marine-metagenome-genome-assembly--contig:-NODE-2491-length-10635-cov-5.474332_pt1 | contig 10635 bp, 8 predicted proteins | sample MGYA00238166_ERZ767019 | MGnify/ENA primary metagenome ERZ767019 (study PRJEB28930, sample SAMN06266391) | marine metagenome | isolation source: Sea water from 250 m depth | place: Atlantic Ocean | study... | reverse complement strand
GATCAGCAGGTAAATCTGTCGATCTACAATCTCCTGGGCCAGCAGGTAATTACCCTGGTCAATGACCAGCGCAGTATTGGCCGGCACAGTGTCAAGTGGTATGGTAAGGATAACAGTGGTATCAGTGTAGCCAGCGGTATGTATTTTGTCCATATGACCACCAGTACCGGTAAGGTCCAGACCAGGAAGGTGATGCTGTTGCGATGAAACATAATAGGCTATTACTATCGATATGTATCTTGCTGCTCATTTTCGCAGCCTGCCGCAAGCAGTGGAATGCCACGGAGGAGGATATGGCCAATTACGGCTGGAGTTTATATGAACAGGCAGAGTATGTAGACAGCTATGAATGGTTCAGCAATTCCATCCGGGAAGATCTGGATTACCAGGACGGGTATAATGGTTTGGGCTGGACCTTTGGTAAGCTGGTGGAACTGGACAGTGCCGTGCAGGTCTTTGATATAGGACTGACCAAGCCCCAGAACCCGCGGATGCTTGATATTGTGGCCCATGATATCCTGGCAGGGCTTACCTTTGCACATAGCGCTTTAAAGCATGATTCCAGCGCGGTACACTATGGGGATTCACTGATCTGGTTGATTGAACAGAAGATCGGTGAAAAGACCTGGATTTTCCCCCATGATTCCACGACCAATTACCTGGATGTACATGTTACGCTGGCGTTGTCTTATTATGCTTTATCGGATTTTACTGAGAGCCTGGGACACGTCCAGAAGATCAAGACGGCCTTAAATCCAGCTTCACCGCCCTGGCTGGTTAATACGAATACAATAGTTGGTCGGAATCAACTCGCTGCCGAAATAGAATACCTGCAAAATTACCTGCAAGACAGTTGATATGGTATTTTTGAGTATGAGGCGTGTTGAATAATTAATTTTAATGATATTGGAAAGTTTTGTTATATTAGCCAGCTTTACGTTAAAAAGCAGAAAAATCCTGAAAAATAAAGATGATTAATTTGAAAGATATTTAAAGCTGGTAAAATTATGAAAATATTAAATATATTACTTAAAGTAATTATTATAACCTTAATAATATCAAGTTATGCTATAGCTCAAACTAAGATTAATGTGAACCATTTACTGGATTATGGTGGATTAAAATTCATGCCTAATTCAGACAAACCATTTAATGGTAAAGTTTTTGAATTATATGACAATGGTCAAAAACACTGGGAAAAACGGTACACCAAGGGTATTGCGATTGGCTATTACAAAAGCTGGTATAAAAACGGTCAGTTGGAGTTTAAGGGCCAGCTAAAACAGGGGCTTAAAAACGGTTTATTTACATCTTATAATGAAGATGGAAAGAAAATCAAAAATGCACATTATAAGGATGACATTTTACATGGTCCGTTCGTACTGTGGTTTACCAATGGGAAGAAAAATATAGAATGCAGTTATCAGAACGGCAATCTCAATATGAAATACACTAGTTGGCACGAAAATGGACACATGCTGGAAAGTACTACTTATGATAATGGGAAATTGATTGGCAGTTTTACATATTGGTATGAGAATGGTAACCCCAAAGCCGAGGGCACCTATGTAAATGGATCACTAGATGGAAAATATAATGCCTGGACCGCGGAAGGTAATAAGTTTGAGGAAAAATCTTTTGAATCAGGTCTGCTCCATGGTATTAGCATTAGTTGGTATGATAACGGTAATAAAAAAGAGGATATCAATTACAGTTCTGGTAGAAAGAATGGGCTGGCATCAACATGGACAGAAAATGGGCAGTTAAAACAACAAATACATTACAAAAATGATATTTTGGATGGTGCAAACATTGTTTGGTATACAAATGGATCTAAAAAGAGTGAAATAAATTACAAGGACGGTGGATTGAACGGACCGTTTGTATACTGGTATGAAAATGGTCAAAAACAAAAAGAAGGGTACAATATTAACGGCGAAAAATTTGGTATCTACACTAATTGGTATGAAAATGGTCAAAAACAGGAAGAACGAACCTACAGCTATGGGATGTGGGATGGCCCCAGTTCCGTGTGGTTTGAAAATGGTCAGAAAATGGAATCGGGTAGCTATAAAGATGGTCTTTCCCATGGTGTATTCGTGCATTGGAATGAACAGGGTCAAAAAGTAGAAGAAGGAAAGTATAAAAACGGTCAGCGTGTGGGACTGTATACTTTCTGGTATGGTAATGGGCAAAAGCATCAGGAGCGTAATTATGTTGATGGCGTGTGGGAAGGTCCAACCACAGTCTGGTATGAAAATGGCCAGAAAAAGAAAGTCGGAGTCAATAAAGCGGGTCGGGAACACGGCAAGTGGACCTACTGGGATAGAAATGGCGTTAAGAGTAAGGTCGTAGATTTTACAGATGGTAAAATCGACGGTGATCTGGTTGAGTTTACCAAGATGGGAGAAGAGGATGGCCGCCGAACGTACAGTAATGGCCGATTACAGGATGAATGGTCCTACGAATATGAATACTATGATAATGGTGAATTAAAAACAAAAAAATCTTTTAATAACGGTGTTAAGATTGGTCTCTGGACTACTTGGTTTAATAATGGCCAGAAAAAGGAAGAGGGGAAATGGGAAAATAACCAGTATATGTTACTCAATCGCTGGAATAAGAACGGCAGATTCTTGGTGAAAGATGGCAAAGGCGGCTGGGTCAGCAAAAATGAAGATGGATCAAAAAAACATAAACAAATGTATGAGGATGGAGTATTAACCGTTGATTTATCCTATATGCAAGAATATTTTGATAATGGACAGTTGAAATCAGAAAAAAGTTACCATAATGACAGTCCTGATGGCGATTGGTTAACCTGGCACAAGAATGGCCAGAAGCAGGAGCAAGGTTTATGGAAGAATGATGAATATTTCTTAATCAATCGGTGGAGTAGTACAGGAAAGTTCCTTGTCGAAAATGGTGACGGCGGTTGGGTATCTAGAGTGTCAGATGGCAGGAAAAAATGGAAAAAAATGTACAAGGATGGGCAGCTTTTCGGCAAATGGACTTATAAATATACCGAACATGAAAATGGTCAGATCAAATCCGAAGTCAGTTACAAGAACGGTATTCGTGATGGTGCATGGATCGTTTGGCACGAGAATGGCCAAAAGAAAGAAGAGGGTTTGATTCGTGATGGTATCGAATCGGGTGAATGGACATTCTGGGATGAAGATGGTAATATCACTGAAATAAAAAAGTACGACAGCAACTGAACGTATTTTAGCCGCAATAGCTTTTTACTTATATTCAGAACTTAGCGTAGATTTCTTACCGTAGGAGAGGTGGCAGAGCCTGGCTGAATGCGCCGCACTCGAAATGCGGTATACACCTAGTGTATCGGGGGTTCGAATCCCTCCCTCTCCGCAGATGTTCGATAAACAATTTTCACGCACAGATTTTGATTATTGGGTAACACTGGCGACACGCTGGGGTGACCTTGACGCCATGCAGCATGTTAATCATGCTGCTTACCTTACATTTATGGAAACTGCCCGGCTAGAATATTATGAATATCTGGGTTTTGAAAATCGGAATTGGGATCACAAAGAAGGAATAATACTTGGTTCAATGACGGTCTATTATCACCAGCAGGTGCTGCACCCAGCTCAATTGGACATCGGTCAACGAATAAGCAGAGTTGGACATAAAAGTTTTGATATTCTCACCGGAATATTTGTTGCGGACCAAGATATACCGGCCTTAATTGCAACATTCACTGTCGTTTGCTTTAATTATAAGAAAAATACCACAATTCCTGTGCCGGATAAGATCCGGGATAAATGCAGGGAATTATAATGTCCGCCGATCAACTGACGCTACACAGGAAACTAATTGATCGTCTTGCTTATGCCCATGATGCTAGTATGTATCGCCTGGTGCCGGAAGCTATTGCTCGTCCAGAAAATGAGAGTGCTGTAAAAAGTCTGCTGGAATATGCCCACAGTAGTGGTACTTCCATAACCTTTCGTGCAGCCGGTACTTCCTTGTCTGGTCAAGCCGTGACAAAAGGAATAATCGCTGAGGTGGTTCGCGGATGGAAGCAGCATGAGATATTGGACAATGGTGCCGCCATTCGAATGCAGCCTGGTGTTATTGGTGGTCGTGCAAACCTGCATCTGCAGCCCTATCATCGTCGTATTGGTCCAGATCCCGCTTCCCTCGAATCTGCCATGATTGGTGGGATCATATCCAACAATTCTTCAGGGATGGTTTGCGGTGTAAAACATAATTCCTATCATACGTTGCGGCATATCCGTTTTATTTTGGCAAATGGAAACTGTTACGATACCTCCAACGCGGATGACTATGGAAAATTTCTAGATGTAGAAAAAGATTTATGTACCGGATTGTTATTGTGTAGAAAAGAAATCGCGACCAACAGTGCTTTGAATAATAAGGTGCGGCGAAAATATAGCATTAAGAATACGTTGGGATATTCTTTGAATGCATTCATCGACTTTGATCATCCTTTGGATATCTTTGCTCACCTGCTGATCGGTGCGGAGGGTACCTTGGCGTTTTTCAGTTCGGTGACTCTAAATACCATACCTGATCCACCTTATAAGACTACCGGTTTGGCACTTTTCAATGATGTAACAGCCGCAGCAGCGGCCATACCCTATTTGAGCGATAGCGGGGCTGCTGCAGTAGAACTGATGGACGCCGGTGCCCTAAGTACGGCTAAATACCTGGATGAACCGCCTTACGATTATAGGAAACTAAGCCCCGATAACGCGGCCCTATTATTTGAGTATCAAAAACAGGGTTCGGCAGAATTAGACCTAGTAGAAAAGGATGCCAAAAAACAGATCAATGGATTGCAAGGTAGTTTGCCCCAGGGTATGCAGCGCCAGGCTGATAATCGTATTAAACTTTGGAAAATTCGCAAGGGCTTATATCCGTCAGTAGGTGCCATCCGTAAAGCTGGTACGAGTTTTATTACGGAAGACCTCTGTTATGATTACCGGGATCTACCAGCAGTTGTGAGCGAGATGCGAATAATATTTGATCGTTGGCATTATGATGATGCAGTCATTTTTGGCCACGCGAAGGATGGTAACTTGCATTTTGTTGGTTCGGTCGACTTGAATACACCATCAGGCATAAAATCATTCGAAGGTCTGATCAATGACCTGGTCGACCTTACAGTTGGGAAATTTCAAGGTTCATTAAAAGCCGAACACGGTACCGGCCGGAATATGGCTCCATTTGTGGAAAAAGAATGGGGCAAGGAACTATATGATATCATGAGACGGGTCAAAGCGATCGCTGATCCAATGAATATTCTCAATCCAGGAGTTATTTTAAACAATGATAGTAAGGTCCACTTAAAAGAGCTCAAACCGATGCCATTGGTTAATAATATCATCGATCTCTGTATCGAATGCGGATTTTGCGAACATGTTTGTCCTTCCCGGGAATTAACCTTAACTCCCCGTCAGAGGATCGCCATTTCCAGGGATATTAATTTAATGAAAGCAGCTGGCGATGATTCCTGGCGGGCTGTGGCCCAGGATATGCAGTACCAAAGCATCGACACCTGTGCCACGGATGGGTTGTGTGCCCTTTCCTGTCCGGTGAATATTAATACGGGCCATTTTACGAAAGAATTACGAGACACAGGTCACGGTCCATTATCCGAAATGGTAGCTGGATGGACAGTGCGCCATTTTAAGTTTGTGCAATCAGCCGTACGTTTTTTCAATAACCTGCTTCATTTTTCTGCAAAATGTATTGGTAGAATGATCACTTACGGAGTGGTCCGAAGTCTGCACAGGTTAACCTTTGGAAAAATACCGCTGTGGGATGTGGATATGCCTAGGACAGTTCCAAAATACGATATGCATGAACTAGGTCAGGGAAAACCGTATCTTTATTTCACGTCCTGTATTAACCGTGTTTTCCAACCAAGTGACAAGAATGAGTCTTTGGTTGATGTGATGGGTCAGATCGCTAATTTCACGGGTATTCAATTACTGATCCCGGAAAATATCGATCACGTTTGTTGTGGTACTCCTTACAGTTCAAAGGGGTATAGCGCGGCTAGCCAGGCCATGGCTAAGAAAACGATAGCTATGCTTTATGAGAGTTCAAATAAGGGGAATATTCCCATAGTGGTCGATACCTCGCCGTGCACCTATCAATTAACAACTTTATTACCGCTTCTGGATGATAATCATAAAGAACTGTACCAACAACTGACTATGATGGACTTGATACCATTTCTGGAGGGCCTTGTCCATAACAATCCGACTCCACAACTGCAGCGCCATTCAATTTTACATCCGACTTGTTCCACAGAAAAGATGGGTGACGTTGAATCCTTGCTGGCTCTTGCGAATACTTGTGCTGAAGAAACAACGTTACCTATTAATCGCGGCTGCTGTGGTTTTGCAGGTGATCGTGGCTTGCTGGTTCCAGAATTAACCGCTAGCGCTACCCAATTTGAAGCAGATGAACTTGTCGATTGTGATCCTGGCTCTTTTGCTTATTCATCAAGCAAAACCTGTGAAATTGGGATGCAGCGAGCCACAGGTCGCAACTATGAATCGATCGCACTGTTGGTTAGGGACTATTTATCCCAGGACAGGGTGAACTAGATCACTGGAAGTAATTATATAATTCATTAAATTAATTCAGCTTTTTTTGTCATTATGAATTATTATCAACTAAACTAGAATGGGCATGCACACAAAACACAAAACAATTATTCTATTGTTTACCATAATAGTCAATATCGCAGGTGCTGCCCCTATTGCCAGAATCATGAAATCCGAAGGTAATGTGCTTATAAAACGAATGGGTAAATCCACGTTTACTATTCCTGGTAAACCAGGATTGGGCATTAATAATGGTGATGCAATCAAGGTAGGAGAAGAGGGCTTTACGGTGGCTATTTTTATCGATGATAAATCGGTCATTAAAATTAGGGAAAAGACCCAATTTGAATTTATTGAATCATCCAACTCCCGAACGCTGGATGTTGAACAAGGCACGATGTTCTTTGATATAAAAAAAGAAGGGCGAACCAAGACATTCCGTGTAGAAACACCCGTTTCAGTTGCATCTGTGAAGGGTACTGAATTTGCGGTGGTTTCTAGCCCAGCAGGCATTGACCAAGTTTTCTGTGCCACGGGACAATTGGATGTGCAAAATTTGGTCAGTGGTCAATCTGTAGTGATTGGGGCGGGTCAAAAAGCAATTTCCAATGCCATGGGTAATGTGATGGAACTACCTTTCACGCCAGATGATTATCCAGCAGATCCAGAAGGGGTACAGCCGGAAATAGAGACTGAGCAAGAACCGGAATCTGAACCAGAACAACCGCAGCAGCAAAGGCAGGAATCAACTGACCAGGAAACGCAAGAAGAGCAGGATGAAGAACCAGATACGGAGGAAGATCAAGAGCAGGAACAAATGGAAAGTGATGATACGCCTTCACAACCACAGCCCAGCAAGCCTGAACCAAAAAAACCATTTGGCATGGGTCTTGGCGTAGGATCAGTCACCATTGATGGTGTTCTTTACAACCAGGTTGCACTGCGACCCGAAATAAATATTGGCAAAATTGGAATTGGACTGGATCTAGTATTTTATATTGATAACAAAGGTAATATCAGAGAAGATGATTGGGATTTCAAAAGTGATCCAAGCAGGATATTTGATAAGATATTATTCTTGCGCTGGGGTGAAGAATCAGATCCGTTCTGGGTCAAATTTGGTTCACTAGATAATGTCACACTAGGTTATGGTGGTATTTTGAGTGGGTATTCGAACATGATGGAATTTCCCGAGGTGCGCAGAATTGGGTTGAATACGGGGGTAAATATAGCCGGTATTGGTGGTCAATTATTTATGTCCAATATGAAGGATTTTAGTCGAGGTGGTACACTCCTCGGCCTCCGTGGAACTTATAAAGTGACGGACTCGTTTCCCCTTACTGTTGGTTTAAATTTTATTACGGATATGAATCAGTTCTCAGGATTGAAAGATATTGATGATGATGATTACCCTGATATATTTGATGATTTTCCAAATGATGAAAATTATTACAATGATACGGATGGCGATGGTGTCCCTGATATCCATCCGGGTGTAAAAGTTCCAGAAGAAGGTTGGGATATCGATGCCGATGGAGATAATATTTACGATGAGGATGATCCTGAACTCGTATTAAAAGGTGTACCGTTCAGCCTTAGTGATAACAAGTCATCCGTTACAGGCTTAGCATTTGATGTGGGTTATCCATTGCTTAAGAGTAAAGTATTTTCTCTGGATGTATATACAGAGTTTAATTTTTTGAATTTCCCAGAAGTTGGTGCCCCGGATTCTCTGTTCTATAGACCTAATTATAGTGGTAAAAGTTTTTCTGTACCCGGGTTACGGGCCAGTTTGTTCAACTTTCTGCAACTGAGTTATGAATTCCGTATTAAGGATGGATATTTTGTACCTCAGTTTTTTGACCAGTCATATGATATAAATCGTGTAGTGCCAGAGTATATTGATGGTAGCGCAATAGTAAAAACAAAGGACATGACCCTGTTTGCGGACTCATCCATGAAAGAAGGTCTAGTGGGGCACTTTGGATCTATTAGTGCCGATGCTTTTGGATTTGGTAGTTTGTATGGTTCTTATACAAATATGACATCAGAGACGGATACGGTGAACAGTTTTGTAGCAGCATTGACATTAAACGCCGAGCGAATTCCGAAACTCAGCGAAGCAACAGCATTTTATCAACGTACTAATGATAAGAATCCCTTTGATTTCGAAAATCCATCTGTGAACACCGTGATGGGGTATAGATTAGGTTACGATCTCGGCAAGGGTATTAGTGTAATTTGGGATTATCGTCAATTCTATCGCTACACGGGTGCCTTGAACGATGATGGTACCGGCAAACTTGAACCAGTAGTTCAAACTACGATAGAAACCTCATTCAATTTCTAGTGAATGACCCTGATCCCAAAACCGTATACAGGTATGATGCTGGTGGTAGTGGATTTAAAAAGGCAGCTCTTTTTCTTTTAATACTTGCAGGACTAATGGCTATGTTTGCGATATATTGGCTAACCCCATTTTTAGGAGCATGATATGAAATTATCAATTGAATACTGTAACGCTTGAAACTATTTACCCAGAGCGTCCAGGATGGCCGCTGATCTACTTGAAAAATATGGTAATAACGTGACTGAGTTGACACTTATACCATCTGGTGGTGGTGTCTACGAAGTGACCAAAAATGGTACATTAATATTCTCAAAAAAAGAACTGGAAAGATTCCCAGAGCTAGACGAAATAATTGATATTATCGAATCGTAATTTCATTTTTTCCTTATCCTGTTTATTTCTCCTGGTCGTACTGAGCGCCCAGACACCTGACATTATACCCTTGAGTAAAAAAGTTGGACTTACTGTTGACGCTGAAGAAAATATATTTTTCAGAATTTTCCCAGATATTGATGGTTTCTATAGTGCCCAGTTTTACGATGCGGGAAAAAATAAAATTATCATCCAAATTATTTTTATAGATTTCAGTCAGCGTAGTGTGCGGAGAAGGTCCCTTACAATAAAGGAATTCATTGAACTGCAGCACCATGTGGATGTCCAACCGTCCATTACTGATCGTGATCGTGCTGGTATCAGTCAAAATTTAACTTATCTTACAACAGTTAATATTCTGGAATCAATACCAGCGGATCAGTTTATTATTATAAAACATCGCACTGGTAAAAAGATTCGCGGTGCGTTGATTGGCGTCGAAAAACGGCAATTATCTATCCAGACACCTATATCAGTTGAGACAATACCTATATGGGACATGGCTAGTATAACTTATCGAAAAAAGATCAGGGAATTGCCAAAACTTAAAGGTATTTTATATACGCTTTCTGGTTTGGGCGGCGTAATTTTAGCAGAAGTATGGAATGAGCAAACTCGCCCAAGAATTGATCAGGTTTGGCACTTTCGATTCATTGGTACCGTGTTAGGAATGTTAGCAGGTGCTGAAACATACCAAGCAGTGAATATCATCTCATCACCAAAAACATTTTTTGCACTAACTCCAGAAGAAATGGATAAATTAAAGGACTAAATTTTGGGAGGAAACATGCCTGAGCCTAACTCAGAAGAACAAGTACCGGAATTAACTGAACAACAAAAATATGTTAATGAGAAGGTAGCAGTGCTATTAGATCAAATTGGTGATGAGTATGGTGAATCTCTTACACAGCAATTAGTGCAGCGGCTGGATACAACCGTAGCTGATTTTCATGAGGAAGTAACAAATTTATTATCGGAATTAAAGGAGAAGTCTGTAAGTCGGCAGGAACGGTTACGCGATGCATGGCAGCATCGTTTTGACACGCCGCATCCAGTAGCAGAGGTTCCAGCGGCGGCAACTGAAGCAACTCCAGCAGAAGGTCCAGGCGCTGATACCAGTGACTGGGAGAAACGGTTAGAAACAATGGAATCGGGAGAAGCAGGAAAAGCACCGGCCGAAGCAGCAGATGATGATAAAAAGAAAAAAAAGAAGGGGTTTTTCGGTCGGAAGAAGAAGTGATAAGGCCATCTCGGGGCTATCAGCTAAAATATCAATTATTTCTCTTTTATTTAATTTGGTTTGTC
>ENA-UPTF01002489-UPTF01002489.1-marine-metagenome-genome-assembly--contig:-NODE-2489-length-10644-cov-3.337655_pt1 | contig 10644 bp, 11 predicted proteins | sample MGYA00238166_ERZ767019 | MGnify/ENA primary metagenome ERZ767019 (study PRJEB28930, sample SAMN06266391) | marine metagenome | isolation source: Sea water from 250 m depth | place: Atlantic Ocean... | reverse complement strand
TTTTTTTGGAATAGCTTTCTGTGGATTATTACTATTTGCAGGCATTGGAATAATTTGTTTTTCTCCTAAAATTCTTGCCACTCTAATTGTTGGTTTTGCTCCTTGACTAATCCAATACTTAATTCTATCAGTCTCAAGTCCTAATCTTTCTTTTTTTTCTTTTGGTAGTAAAGGATTAAAAAAACCTAATTTTTCTATAAATCTTCCATCTCTTGCAAACCTGCTGTCAGCTACAACGATTTTATAAACAGGTCTTTTTTTTGTTCCTCCCATTGATAGTCTTAATTTTAACATTTCTTCTCCTTTTTATTATTTAAGTTGATTAAAAAGCTCTGGGGGTATGCCTTTATCACTCATACCTTTCAGGTTTCCTTTTGACATCTTCTTCATCATTTCAGACATCATTTTAAATTGTTTTAGCAATTTATTGATAGTGGCTACATCTGTTCCAGAACCATTAGCAATTCTTTTTCTTCTTGAACCGTCAATTATTTTTGGGTTCTCACGTTCATTTTTAGTCATTGATAAAATTATTGCTTCATTTTGTGTTATAATTTTTTCGTCAACTCCAGCTTTATCCATCTGAGATTTAATTTTTGAAACACCTGGCATGAAAGACATTAAACCTTCTATTCCACCCATTTTTTTCATTTGCCTTAATTGAGTTAAATAATCTTGCATAGAAAAGCTTCCCTTTTTTAAATTCTCTTCTGTTTTTTTAATATTTTCTTCTCCTAAATCTTCTGCAGCTTTTTCTACTAAAGATACAATATCTCCCATTCCAAGAATTCTATTTGCAATTCTATCTGGGTGAAAAACTTCAAAATTTTCTATTTTTTCTCCAACTCCTAAAAATTTTATTGGAACTTGAGAAACAAATTTCATACTTACTGCTGCACCACCTCTACCATCGCCATCTGCTCTAGTAAGAATTATTCCTGAAACATTTACTGTATTTTTAAATTCTTTTGCTACTTCTGCCGCTATTTGTCCTGTAAGAGAATCGGCTACTAATATAACTTCACTGGGTTTAATAATGTTTTCAATTTCTTTAATCTCACTCATCATTTGAAGATCAATTTGAGTTCTTCCTGCAGTATCAAAAAGTATCACATCTGCACCATTTAGAGTTGCTGCACTAAGCGCTCTTTTACATATATCAGCAGGTAGCTGGCCTTCAATTGCTGGTAAAGTTAAAATGTTGTTTTGCTCACCTAATTTTTTTAACTGTTCTTGGGCAGCAGGCCTATAAACATCTAAACTTACCATCATGATTTTTTTTTTATTATTTTTCTCTAAGAATTTTGCTAGTTTAGCTGTCGTTGTAGTTTTTCCTGAACCTTGCAAACCAACCAACATGATTGGGACTGGTGGAACTGCATTTAAATTTATCTCAGAATTACTTTCTCCCAATAAATGGACTAATTCATCATGAACGATCTTGACTACCATTTGGCCAGGTGAAGTAGACCGAATAATTTCTTGTCCTAAAGCTTTAGGCTTAACATTATTTACAAACTCTTTTGCAACAGAAAGAGAAACATCAGCTTCAAGTAACGCTTGCCTAATATTTCTAAGCCCTTCATCAACTTGCTTTTCATCAAGTGAAGGTGACTTTTTTAAAGAAGAAAATATTTCTTCAAATTTATTTGTCAAATTTTCAAACATAATTACGCACAGCAGTAAACGCACTAGTGGGCGAACCCTCGCTGACTAGTGTCGATCTCTTTGTTTCCAAAGACACCGCAAATTGCTGTTTTTGCGGAAACGACGCCAAATTATAATAGAGGTTCAAAAAGTCAATAAATAAGTTAAATATCTAATATATGGATATTAAAGCTTATAAAATGGATGGTTTAGGTAATGATTTTGTAATCATTGATCAAAGAACTAAAAATATAGAATTTTCTAAAAAACAGATAATTAAAATTTGTGATAGAAATTTTATAGGCTGTGATCAACTTATAATTATAAAAAAAAACAAAAGTACAGATGCTGGTATAGAATTTTATAACTCTGATGGAAGTACTTCTGGCGCCTGTGGAAATGGAACTAGGTGCGTAGCTTATTTGCTATCAAAAGAAATGAATAAAGATCAAATTGTACTATGGACTAAATCTGGAAATTTAGAGTCAAAAATTTTAGGAGAAAAGTTAGTAGAAACAAAATTAGATCCAGCAAGAACTAATTGGAAAGAAATTCCTTTAATTAGAGAGTTAGATACAAAAAACTTAAATTACAAAATTATTGATAAAAATAACAAAGAGCATATTGGAGGTACTGTTGTAAATGTTGGAAATCCACATATAATTTTTTTTGTAAGCAATATAGAAGACTTTGACTTAGAAAAAATTGGCCCAGAAATTGAAAATGATAACCTATTTCCGAAAAAATGTAATGTCACTTTAGCAAAAATAATTAATGATAGTTTAATTAAAGTTAAAGTATGGGAAAGAGGAGCAGGACTAACAAAAGCTTGTGGAACTGCCGCTTGTGCAACAGCTTATGCTGCAAAAATAAATGATAAAGTAAAAAATAAAATTCAAATAGAATTTGAATTGGGAAAGTTAACAATATTTATAGATAAAAATGAAAATATTCTAATGAATGGTCCTGTTTCAAATATAAACCAAATTAATATTAAAATTTAATGGGAATTTTTGAAAAATTTAAAATTGGTTTTAAAAAAAGTGCATTTACTTTTACATCTGGACTTAGAGAAATAATTATAAAAAAAGAAATAGATGACAAAACACTTAATGAAATTGAAGATTTTTTAATTCAATCTGATGTAGGTGTTGCAGCGTCTGAAGAAATTAAAAATATAATTGCACAAAAAAAGATTGATCCAAATAAAAATAAAGTTGATGAGATTAATTCAATTCTTAAAAATTATATAATTGATATAATGTCTCCATTGGAAAATGAAAATTTTTTTAAAAATACAAATAATTTAAATGCTATTCTTGTTTCAGGAGTTAATGGAGTTGGAAAAACTACAACAATAGGAAAAATAGGAAAAATATTAAAATCTAATGGTAATAAAGTTATTTTTTCAGCATCAGATACATTTAGAGCTGCAGCAATTGAACAATTAGAAAATTGGGCTAAAAAAATAGATGTAGAAATCATCAAATCTTCACAAGGTTCTGACCCTGCATCTGTTGCATATAAAGCAGTTGATGAAGCATTAAAAAATCAATTTACACATGTCTTAATAGATACAGCAGGAAGACTACAAAATAAAAAAAATTTAATGGAAGAATATAAAAAAATTGCAAATGTAACAAAAAAAATTGATCCAAATGCTCCTCACGAAGTATTGTTAGTTTTAGATGCAACTTCTGGACAAAATGTAATTAATCAAGTTGAAGAGTTTAATAAGATAATTCCAATTACAGGATTAATTATGACTAAACTAGATGGAACTGCAAAAGGTGGAATTTTAATTGCTATTGCAAAAAAATATAAATTACCAATTATTGCTTTGGGTTTGGGCGAAAAAGAAGATGACTTAGAAATTTTTAAAGCAGAACAATTTGCAAAAGCTTTTACTCAATTTAATTAATATCAATAGTTTTTATAAAATTTCTGATAGATTGAACTAGATCTTCATTATAATCCATCATGTGGTCATCATTATCATTAAAGTATTTATATTTAGGACTATTTACAATTTCATAAATTTTTAAACCCATTTCAAAAGGAACAATAGTATCTTTAGCTCCATGCATAATTAAAATTGGTGAACTAATTTGATCTAATTTTCTTATTGTTTCATATTTGTCTTTTAAAACAAGTTTAACAGGTAAATAAGGATAATATTTTTTAGCGAGTTCAACCATTGATGTAAATGGTGACTCTAAAATTATTCCTGAGAAATTAAATTCTTTAGCTAAATCAACTGCAATTGCAGTACCGAGCGACTCTCCGTATAAAATTATTTCGCTGTCTTTTATATTGTTTAAATTAAGCCAGTATTTTACTGCCCTTGCATCTTTGTACAATCCTTTTTCACTTGGTTTTCCATCATTTCCACTAAAACCTCTGTATGCAAAAATTAAATAATTTAAATCAAGCTTAGAAAGTTCATTTAATTTATAAATTCTATTATCAATTTTACCTGCATTTCCATGAAAAAAGAGCAATGTTTTATATTTTGGATTTTTTTTAAAATGCCACGCAACTAATTTTTGATCAGAGGGTATATATACTTTTTCGATCTTATGATTTAGTGATGCATCATCTAAATAATTATTTTCACCAGGGTGATAAAGTAATTTTCTTTGGTAAAAAAATAAAAAAATTATTATAAAAAAATATACTAATAATAAGACTAAAAAAATATTAAAAAAACTACTAGATTTCATTAATTAAAAAATGACTATTTTTTATCAAAAAAAGCTTCGTACACCATCATAATGATTGCAATACCCATCAATATATAAACAGGTAGAACATCCCAAAACGTAATCATCATTGATCTTGTAAGTGTTGTTGCAAGACCAACTAAAAAAAATATTGCAAAAGATAAACCTATAATCGTTGTTATTTTATTCATTGAATTCCTTGCTTTCTTTTTCCAGCCACCTAGCAATCCCTAAAAATCTAAGATCGTCATATTTATCACCAATTAACTGAACACCTAAAGGTAAATTATTTTCACCTTGAAGTAAAGGAAGAGAAATACAAGGTGTTCCCATGAAAGACCAGCATTTATTAAATTCAGCTGTACCTGTACTTTTTAAACCTTTTGGTGCAACACCTGGGCTAGATGGTGATAATACTCCATGATAATCCTCAAAAACCTCTTTGTAAGACTCATAACTTCTTTTCATAAAATCGATTGCTTCAGCATATTCTTTTGAAGAATATTTATTTCCATTAGCTATAGCTTTTTGCATATAATTTGAAAGTTTTTTTTTATTTTTTTTATAATATTCACTAAAATTATTAGCTAAATCAGTTTCATGAATAATTTGATGATATTTATTAATATCTTTAAAATAAGATGGCGTATCAAAAACTTCTATATTTTTTTTAAATGACTTAATAAAATATTCAAATGACTCTCTTGATTTTTTATCAACTAATTTCCATGAATCTGTTTTATAAAAAATAAATTTTGGTTCAAACAAAGGTTCTTTTCTACAAATATTTAACATCTCTTCAGTAGAATAATATACTGTTGCCTGATCGTAAGAATCTTTCTTAATTAAAACTTTTGCTAACAAGGCAACATCTTCCACCGTCTTACCAAAAACTCCTATATGATCTAGAGAGTAAGAAGTTCTTAAAACTCCATTTCTAGATATTAATCCATAAGATGGCTTATAGCCGACAACACCACAATAAGATGCTGGTCTAATTACAGAGCCTCCTGTTTGAGATCCAATTGATAATGGGGCCATATGAGATGCTATTACGGCAGCTGATCCACTCGAAGAGCCACCCGGAGTTCTATTATAGTCATGAGGGTTTCTTGTTGCTGGTGGACCTAAATAAGCTAACTCTGAAGTAGCAGTTTTTCCCATTATTATTGCGCCCTCTGACTTTAGTAGATCAACTATTTCAGCATTCTGAGATTGTGTTTTTCCTTTTCTAAGAACAGTCCCACATTCCGTTGGCATATCAAAAGTACCAACTATATCTTTTAAAGCTACCGGAATTCCATGAAGAATACCTGTATTTTTTCCTGACCTTCTATGATTATCAGCTTCTTCAGCTTTTTCTAATAAAAGTTTTTTATCTAAATATGCCCAAGCCTTAACATCTTTTTCAAACTTATTTATTCGATCAATATAAGATTTACAAATTTCAACAGATGTTAGTTTTCCATCTTTAATTTTTTTAATAATTTCATGAACTGAAAGTGAAAATAAGTCACTCATCGATGTACCTAGTCAGCGAATAAAGTTTCTGGCAGCCATAATGCTATGCCTGGAAATATATACATTAAAACCATGGCTAATATTACTATACCAAGAAACGGCATAATGCCTTTGAAAATTTCTAATAATTCTACATTTCTACTCTGCACACCTTTTAAATAATATGCAGACATGGCCATTGGTGGTGTTAAAAAGGAAGTTTGTAAGTTTAAAGCTATAAGCATTGCAAAAAAATATGGGTTAACTCCAAAAAACTCAACCAATGGTAAAAAGATAGGAACAAAAATGATTAGAATTTCAGTCCATTCCAAAGGCCATCCTAATACAAATATTATTAGCTGAGTTATTACTAAAAATTGCCAAGGCTGTAAATCCATCGATTTAAAGAAATGCTCAAATACTTCATGACCTCCAAGATAAGAAAATACAGAAGCAAAGGTCCATGATCCAACAAACAACCACATAATCATTGCGCTTGTTTTAGCTGTTAAAAAAACTGACTCCTTAAAGTTTTTCCATTTAAGTGATTTATAAAAAAAAGAGAGAACTAAAGAGCCGAAAGCTCCAACCGCTGCCGCTTCTGCTGGTGTAGCAAGTCCTGCTAAAATTGTACCAAGTACTAAAATTATTAAAGAAAAGAGTGGCACAAATGAAACTAAAACTTCTTTAAAAATAACTGCTCTAGGCGGAATTTCCTCTGCTGGCGGTTTTGGCGCTAAAGATGGATTAAGATATGCTCTTATAATTACATAAATTATGTATAGACCTGCTAACATTAAACCAGGAAATATCGCAGCTGCAAACAATCTTAGAGGTGATAGCTGAGCTATAACAGCGTAAACTATTAGCATGATGCTTGGGGGTATTAATATTCCTAAACATCCTCCAGAACAAATTACACCAGAAGCAAATTTTTTATCATAGCCCGCTTTTACCATTGCTGGCCATGCCAAAAGGCCCATCAATGTAACAACTGCACCAATTATTCCTGTTGCTGTTGAGAATAGTGCACATGTAACAAGAGCTGCTACTGCCATTGATGCGGGTAAACCATGTAAAGCAAGCCTTATTGCAAAAAATAATCTTGAAACAATACCTGCTCTCTCAACTAAATATCCCATAAATAAAAATAAGGGGACTGCGGTCAAAACATTATTATCCATTATGGTGTATGTATTTGAAACAAGTAGTGAAAAAATCCTATTATCTAAAAGATGTTCCATCCTCGTTGGATCGAAATAGGCGTAATAACCAAAACCAACTCCCATCGCAAGTAAAGTAAATGCAATTGGAAAACCTAATAAGACTGCAAATAGGAATAAGCACATCATGAAAATTGCTATTTCTGGATTTGTTAAACTAAATAACATCTGCTTTATCGTCCTTTTGTGAAGTCCTCATTAATACTTTTTCAGTTTCTTCAGCATCTGCTGATAATCTTTGTGGCCAGTGACCTGTTCTTATACAAATGATCGCCCTGAAAACTTCACTAATACCTTGAATAGTTAGTAAAGTTCCTGACAATGGTATCATTGATTTTGCCATATAAATTTGAATTTGTGCTGGGCTATTCCAGCTTGTTTCTTTTATTTTCCAAGCTAGCGCTGCATATTCATAACCATAAAAAGCTAGTGCTATTACGCCTGGGAAAAAGAATAAAAAATATAAAATTAAATCTACCCAACCTTGAACTCGAGTTGGAAAAAGTCTATAGATTACATCTCCTCTAACATGTGCTTCTGTAGATAAACAATACGCACCTGCCATCATGAAAATTGCACCATACATTTGTAAACTAAAGTCAAAATTCCATAATGTTGGATTATTAAATGCATATGCCATTATCACTTCGTAGCAAGTTCCTCCCATCAAAATTACAATACACCACGAAAAAGCTTTACCCATTGAGGTACTTAATGTATCTGCAAATTTTATGTAAGAACGCATCATGTTTGTTAGTCTATGTTAAATTATTACCTTAAAGCAAACAAAAAAAAGGGGACCAAATGGTCCCCTTTTTTAAAATTTTAGTACTATTTAGATTTTTACTTTTCCAATAGGTCCAAACTCATTTTCATAAGCAAGTTTGTAATTAGGCTGATTCATCAGCAAGTACTTCATTACTCTCTTCGCATATGATTTTTGAGAATCAACGATTTTCTTAAAGAAAGCGTCTTTCTTCACGAAATCACCGATTACTTTATCCCAACCTTTTAATTGTTGAGCTAAAATCTCATCTGAAGTTTGGTAAACATTAACTTTATGCTCATTCATTAACTTAGCTAAATCAGCTGAGTATCTTACTAAAGCTTTAAAGTAGTTATCACTGTTTGCAGCATAAGCAGCATTTTTCAATATTGCTTGATTAGCTGGTGATAAATTATTTAATGTTTTGTTGTTTATTGGTATTTCAAACATCTCTTGTGATTGGTGGAAGCTTCCTAAGTGATAATGCTTAGAAACATCTTGCATACCAAATTGAGAGTCTGAAGTTGGGTTATTGAACTCAGCAGCTTCAATCAATCCAGTTTTCATAGCTGGTTGAATTTCACCACCTGGTAATTGTCTAACTACCATTCCCATTGCAGTAAGAACGTTAGTTGCAAGACCAACTGTTCTATACTTCATACCTTTAACATCAGATACCTTAGTTACATTTTTCTTAAACCAACCAAATGGTTGTGCTGGCATAGGCATATGAAAGTAACCTGTATAATCGAAACCAACTTTTTTAATTGTTTCTTCATACAATGCTCTTCCTCCACCATACTCCATCCATCCCATAACTTCTTGAGATGACATACCATATGAAGGTCCAGTTCCAAATAACGAAGCCGCTGCATTCTTACCATACCAGTAAGCTGTAACCCAGTGACCCATATCAACTGCACCAGAACTAACTGCTTGACCAATTTCTTTAGTCTTAACAATTGCTCCTACAGGTTGAAGATCTATTTTTAAAGATCCTCCTGACATGTCGCTAACCATCTTGCAGTAATCTCCTGCCATTTCAAAAAAGATGTTAGCACCGCTTGGCCATGCAGCTTGCATTTTTAAAGTTTGTGCTGCACCTAGGTTAACATAAGGCATTGCAACTGCTGCTGCCCCTGCTACCGCTGCCGTCTTAAAGAACTTACGTCTTGAAGGAATTTTTCCCTTCAACGATTTTTTTTCTTTAATCATTTTTTCTCCTCTTAGTTAATTAACTTATGTTAAGTAAAACACAGATGATAATTAGAGTCATTCAAAAAAATGAATGTTAAATACAAAAAAAAACTTTTTTACAATCTGTAAGTGTATTTACTATTTAAATATTATTCACTTGGTTTAGATAAAACCAAATTTGGATCAAAAATTTGAATTTTTATTCTTGAATACCATTCGGAAACATTTTCTATTTCTTCATCAGTTAACATTTGAGCTATCAAAGTCATTTGGGGGTGATTAATTTTACCTGATTTATAATCTTTTAGTTTTGCAATTAGATAATCTTTATGTTGCGCAGTTAAATTTGGTATTATAACAGAATTGCCACCCGATGCAGCAACACCATCTAAACCATGACAAGCCGAACATATAACCTGAACTTTTTCTTTTCCTATTCTTAATTGTTCGGTCAAATTTGCTGAAACAGATGCTCCTACTGATCCCTTCTCTGCTTGTTTTTTAGTGTCAGCATTAACAGAAACTGGCTGAAAGATTAGAAATAAAAAAATTGAAAAAATAAAAAAAAATACTTTCATTAATTCATTTGGGTAAAACTTATTATAGTTAGGGCTTCAATAAGTTTAGCTTCACCTTTTTTTAAATTGCCTGCATCACATAAAGCTTTACCTTCTTCTTTTAAACTTTTTATTTTTTTTAATTTTTCTTCAGTATATTTGTATTGTTTTTTTCCATAAGCACGTTCTGACTCCTTCCAAATCGATTTTTGGTAATATTTACAAAGATAATCTGGTGAATTTAAATAAGCATTATATTCATCTTGTGTCATACACTTGCTTTCTCTAATTTGTTTAAACTCCCCATCTTCAGTCCATTTAGAAAATCCAGAACAGATTTTTTCGTTATTATCTGTTGATGCTAAAGAAATTGAATTAAATAAAAAACTTAAAAAAAATAAAATAATAATCTTTTTCATATTTATACTTCCTATGTTTGTATTAAAAAAAAGGACCAGTTTTATTAAACCGGTCCTTTTTTAATTTATTGATTAAGCAGGACTGTTGTATGTTATTCTATATACAACTCCAGCCTTATCGTCAGATACTAATAATGATCCATCAACATATTGTTGAACGTCAACAGGTCTACCTAAGTAAGTACCCATTTCAGTCATCCAACCTTCAGCAAAAGGTTCTGTTTTCTTAGCATTACCTTTTTTATCTAAGTAAGTGACCATAACTCTAGCACCTCTTGGTTTAACTGCGTTCCAAGAACCGTGTTGAGCACTAAATATCGCATTGTGATATTTTTTTGGAAACATTTTTCCAGTATAAAACATCATTCCTAAGTCAGCTGCATGTGCAATCATCTCAACTTGAGGCTTGCAATAATTATCTGCATATTCTTTAGGAATTGTTTTTCCTTTGTACTCATTAGTTCTAACCTCACCGCCTCCAGTATAAGGATGTCCATACCAAACTTTTGGTCCTAATGCGCAAGCTTTGTTAAGCTCGCCTGGAGGAGTTTCATCTCCCATACCATCAACTTGGTTATCAGTGAACCATAGAGTTCCATCTTTTGGATTAAA
>ENA-UPTF01002488-UPTF01002488.1-marine-metagenome-genome-assembly--contig:-NODE-2488-length-10651-cov-2.812086_pt1 | contig 10651 bp, 10 predicted proteins | sample MGYA00238166_ERZ767019 | MGnify/ENA primary metagenome ERZ767019 (study PRJEB28930, sample SAMN06266391) | marine metagenome | isolation source: Sea water from 250 m depth | place: Atlantic Ocean... | reverse complement strand
CTTTAGCCGTTGGGCTCACGCTCGTTAATCTGCTGAATCCTGGCTTGATCGTGCCCGAGACTGTTCGCTTCAGTTTGCAGCGGACCTATGCATCTGACGTGACGGAGAGAGAAGAGCTGGCGGCTCAGGCCAGTGAACGCGGACCGCTGCAGCCGCTGGTGGATATGGTTCCTGACAACATGGTGTTTGCCGCTTCCGACAATCGTCGCATGCTGAATGTTGTCTTTGTGGCAGTTCTGGTTGGTGTCGCGCTTATGTTAGTTCCTAAAGCGGAGGCAGCACCGTTGCTAGCTCTCTTTGAGAGTCTCAATGCGGTCATTGTTAAGATTGTGGAACTCGTTGTTAAGGTTGCTCCAATCGGTGTGTTTGGTTTGATAGCGGACACTGTCACGAGGGTCGCTGGCGACAGTCCGGCTGATGTTCCCCAGCTTCTTGGTGCACTTGGGTTTTATAGTCTGACAGTCTTGGTCGGTCTTGCTATTCAAATTTTCTTTACTTACGCCTTGCTAGTTCGATTTTTCACTCCTCTCGGGTTACGTTCTTTTTTCGCTGGTGTTGCGCAGGCCCAACTAGTCGCTTTTTCGACCTCCTCGAGTGCGGCTACTCTTCCGGTTTCTATGAAGAGTGCCAAGAACCATTTGGGAATTTCAGATGAGGTTTCGTCATTCGTGTTGCCGCTCGGAGCAACAATCAATATGGATGGCACAGGGCTGTATCAGGCCATTGCAGCAGTCTTTATTGCTCAAACGCTGGGGATTCCGTTGGACCTGTCTGATCAATTGACAATTGTGCTTTTGGCGTTGTTGGCCGTGATTGGCTATTCACTTAACGATACGATCGTTGTTTTCGATCGAATACGAGAAAATTTCCGTAGCACACGCCGAGGTACACCGTCGGAAATAATTAATTATTCACTGAATCAGACATTGGGCCGAACTCTCGTGACGTCGTTGACTACGTTACTCGTGCTTACCGCTTTGCTGTTGGCGGGGGGTGAACAAATCGCTGGTTTTGCACGCGCTCTGACCATCGGTGTGGTAATTGGGACTTATTCATCAATCTATGTCGCGGCGACTACGTTGTTGATACTGCAGCTTAGCCGTCAGGATCTTGCGGTGCCTGAAAAAGAACCTGCCGACAACGTGCCCTAGAACAAGTTAGCCCAAAGCAAGATCAGGATCGTTGGATGTCTTAACGACTGCCCGAATACTCCGCAACATTTCTCTAAAGATTCTTGGGTTAGCGGCCACGATATTGCCGGTTTCCGAGAAACGGTCGCCTCCGGCGATGTCTCCGACGAAGCCACCGGCTTCGCGTACAAGGATGCTACCCGCAGCGGTGTCCCATTCCTTGAGGCCGATCTCGAAGAAACCATCGATCCTTCCAGCCGCAACATAAGCGAGGTCGAGGGCGGCCGATCCCATTTGCCGAACTCCGCGTGTGATCCCCATAAATTCCCGATACATTGCCTGGTATGCCGGGGCGTGCCGTTTGAGGGCGTGCCAAGGTATGCCGCTCGCCATGATTGACGTGCTCAATGATGTTGAACCGGTTACTCGAATGCGCCGACCATTCAAATAAGCGCCTTCGCCGCGTGAGGCCGTAAATTCTTCGTTACGAAGGTGATCCACGGTGATTCCGTGAAGGACTACGTTTCCCTGAGTAATCGCGATGGATGTGCAGTGGTGAGGTATCCCGTAAAGGAAATTTGTCGTGCCGTCCAATGGGTCGATGACCCATCGAAATTCTCCATCGGCGTCGTGAAATCCTGTCTCTTCAGCGAGGATGCTATGGTCTGGATAGGCTTTTTGGATCGTCTCGATGATGACGGCTTCTGCGTTTCGATCGATGTCAGAGACCAAATCGTTGCGACCCTTCTCTTCGACCAACAATTCATCCACACGATCGACGGCTCGGGAAATGATTTGCCCGGCGCGGCGGGCAGCCCGCAAAGCGATGTTGACCATTGGCTGCACGGTAGGGTCCTCGCCAGCGCATTTGGGCGCGGTATGCTAGCAGAGATCGAAATTGAGTTTCTTTGATGTCGGAACGCAGGAACAACGAGATTCATATTGTGCTGGTTGAACCGAATCACCCCGGAAATATCGGCGCGACGGCGCGCGCGATGAAGACGATGGGATTGTCCTCGTTGATACTTGTTCGTCCGACGCGGTTTCCCGATCCTCAGGCCGACTGGCGTGCGGCGGGCGCCACAGACATACTCGATAGGGCTATCGTCGTTGACGATATAGGTGCTGCGATTGGTTCGTGTGGTTTGGTCGTGGGTACTAGTGCGAGAACACGCCGTGTGCCGTGGCCTTTAATTGACCCAGAAACACTGGCGAGAAACCTGGAGGGCGGGGCAGCGGGCGGCAAACCGGTCGCTATTTTGTTTGGACGCGAATCAAGTGGGCTTACCAATGCCGAACTGGCAAAGTGCCAGTTGCACCTTCAAATTCCGGCGTCCCCCAATTACCCGACTCTAAATCTTGCAATGGCGGTGCAAATCGTGACCTACGAGTTGTATAAGAATGCGAATCGCCAGGCGGATAAAGCTGAATGGGATCGAGCGCCGGCGACCGCGGCCGAGGTAGGCGCGTTTATTGAACATTTACAGCAGACCTTGGAGGAAGTAGGTTTTTATGATCCTGGAGCACCGAGACAGGCGATGACTCGATTAACGCGGATGTTTGGTCGAATTCAAATGGATGAAACCGAGGTGGCGATGTTAAGGGGTGTTCTCACACATGTTGAAAGATCAATCAGAAAGAACCTCGATGGCGATTCCTGATATTTATTGTGTTCGGAGAGAGTGGAATGATTGCTGGCAATTTTAGATGCGTCTTCATCGGGCCCTTGTTGTTGGTGGGACTGGCTTTTGCGGGGACAAGTGCTCTGGGGGCTGACGCGGACTTATCGGGTACTTGGACGCTAACCATTGAGACGCCGATGGGCGTCTCCAATCCGGTGCTCACGATATGGAAGTCTGGTGGCGGATACGAAGGATCCTACGAGAGTCGACGGGGTAAACGGGTTGTCGAAGACGTTGAGGTGAAGGGCCAAACGTTTTCCTTTCGTATGATGGTGTCTATGCCGATGGGAGACTTCGAGATGACGTACAAAGGTTCAATAGATGGCGAGACGATATCGGGAACGATTGGCAACCCGATGGGCGAAATCGCTTTCGTGGGGAAGCGTTCTCAATAGCCGATCCGACATCGCGGTTAAAGTAGACCAATTTGGTCGGGTATTGCATACTCGCGCGACTTTGGACAAAGCTTATTTGTCATGCGGCTGACCACGAAAGGTCGATACGCCGTCACGGCGCTTCTAGACCTCGCGATCCATCATGATGCTGGACCTGTGCCTCTGGCAGCCATTGCCTTGCGTCAAGATATTTCTCAGTCATACCTGGAACAACTGTTTGGTAGGCTGAAGAGATCGGGTTTGGTACGCAGTATCCGTGGACCGGGCGGCGGTTACGAATTGGTCGGCGATGTCGAACAAATCAATGTTTCCGAAATTCTGACCGCGGTCGGTGAGGGGTTTGATGCCACTCGGTGCGGAGGCTCAGGCGATTGCCAAGACGGACAGACCTGTTTAACACACGAACTTTGGTCAGATCTCTCGATGCAGATCGATTTATTTCTTTCAAGGATTACGCTGGCGTCACTCATTGAGCGGGGCGACATCATGTCGATAGCACGCCGATTGGAGGACGTGAACCTCATTGAAGCTCGCTTGATCTAATGTCTTCGACCACGACCGATTCGGCACGAAAACGGCCGGTATATCTTGATTACGCAGCGACAACGCCTGTTGATCCGAGAGTTGCCCATCAAATGAGTCGATGCCTGATGTTCGATGGTTATTTCGGCAATCCGGCTTCGCATAATCACGCCTTCGGCTGGGAGGCGGAAGAGCTGGTGGAAGAAGCCCGCTCGCATCTAGCTCGTCTAATTAATGCGGATCCTCGCGAAATTGTTTGGACTTCGGGCGCTACCGAGTCGGACAACTTGGCGATTAAAGGCGTTGCTGAGAATGCCACGAAGCGCCACATGATCACGTCTGCCTACGAGCACAAAGCCGTAATTGACACGTTTAAGTACCTGGAATCTCGAGGGTTTGACGTCACCTATTTGGAGCCGAACCGTAGTGGTCTCGTGACACCGGAAGCTGTTTCAGCCGCAATTAGAGAAGACACGTTGCTCGTCTCAGTTATGCACGCGAATAACGAAATTGGGGTGGTTAATGAGATCGGTGCTATCGGCAAAATCTGCCGCGAGCAGGATGTTCTGATGCATACGGATGCGGCTCAGAGTACCGGAAAAATCGGCGTCGATGTCAAAGCACAATGCCTTGATCTTATGAGCATATCGGGGCACAAGATATACGGCCCTAAGGGGATTGGTGCACTGTATGTTCGGCGCGAACCTCCAGTATCTCTTGATCCCTGCATTCATGGGGGTGGCCATGAAAGGGGTATGCGATCGGGTACCTTGGCGACACATCAGATAGTTGGGCTTGGCGAAGCTGCTCGAATTTGTGGGGAAGAAATGACCGTGGAATCGGAGCGTATCGGGATACTCCGCGAACGACTGTGGTCGCACTTGAAACAGGTGCCGGGTACGTCCCTTAACGGAGACGCTGTGAAGCGTATCCCGGGCATCCTTAACGTCGGATTTGACCGCGTCGACGGCGAAACACTATTGATGGCCCTAGATGACGTTGCCGTGTCGTCCGGCTCGGCATGTACTTCTGCAACCGTTGAACCGTCATACGTCTTAAGATCGATTGGAGTAGACGAACAGTTGGCGGCGAGTTCCTTGCGATTTACGGTGGGGCGCTTTACCACCAAGGATGACGTGGATTATGCCGCCAAACGAGTTGGCGAAATCATTCAGGTATTGCAAGCCGACCGCGTATAATGCGGCCGGAAAAATTTCGACGGAGCGCGACTTTTTAACCTGAATGTGCGACGGCATTTGGTCCAGTAATTAATCGTTCTGTCGACCGTAGTGGAGTTGTGATGGCTATTGAACGAACACTATCGATCGTTAAACCCGATGCGGTAGCTAAGAATCTAATTGGGGATATATTTTCGCGGTTTGAAAAGAGCGGGCTCCAAATCGTAGCGGTGAAAATGATTCAGCTGACGACCGAAGATGCTGGAGGATTTTATTCAGAACATGAAGGGAAACCGTTTTATGATGCGTTGGTCGAGTACATGTGTTCGGGCGCTCTTTGCGTCCAGGTTCTAGAAGGAGAGAACGCCATTCGGGTGAATCGCTCGCTGATGGGTGCTACGGATCCTAAACGAGCAGATCCAGGGACTATCAGGGCTGATTTCGCGGAGTCCGTTGATGCAAACGCTGTTCACGGTTCGGATTCGACTGAATCCGCTGCCAGGGAGATCGCGTATTTCTTTACCCCAAGCGAAATCTTCGACCGCAACCAATAATTGCATGTCAGTAATTGAGCCTAGCGAATCGATCAATCTGATCGGTCTTGACCGGTCGTCCCTTGAACGGTTCTTTCTGGAACTCGGTGAAAGTACGTATCGAGCGACTCAACTCATGAAATGGATCTACCACAAAGGGGTAGGGGACTTCCAAGCAATGACCGATTTTTCTCGGGATTTGCGGACGCGGTTGGATGCTGTTGCGACGTTAAAGATGCCGCTGGAGTTATCTCGGGATCGATCTTCCGACGGGACGGTTCGATGGGTAATGCAAACCGGTAATCGCAATGCCGTCGAAACGGTTTGGATCCCGGACGGTGGACGTAATACGTTGTGCATTTCTTCGCAAATTGGATGTGTTCTCGATTGCAGTTTTTGTGCGACCGGGAAACAGGGATTCAACGGAAATCTGAGCAGTTCAGAAATTATTGGGCAAGTCCTCCACGCCGATCGGATGCTGAAGGAGTTTTGGGATCCTCGCGGCGTCACCAACGTTGTCTTTATGGGGATGGGTGAACCGTTGCTGAACTTTGACGCGGTTATGGGCGCGGTGGACGTATTAAAAGACGATTTTGGATTTGGTCTATCGAAGCGACGAATCACGATCAGCACTGCCGGGGTCGTTCCTGGAATCAAGAAAATGTGCGGGCGAACGGACGTCGCGCTGGCGATTTCATTGCATGCCCCGAAGGATTCAGTACGTTCTGATCTGGTTCCGATCAATCGCAAGTACCCGATCGCGGACCTTATCGAGGCGTGCAGCAACTACCTGTCCACGGTAGGCGAGCGCAGGTCGGTCACCGTTGAATACACGTTGATGGAGGGCGTCAACGATTCGCTCGACGACGCCCGCGATCTCGCTCAATTATTGCGAGGACTTAAGTGCAAGATAAACCTCATCCCGTTCAATCCTTTCCCGTCCTCGGGTTATTTACGACCGAGCAGGGGTACAACCGAGGCATTCCAGAACACTCTCATTAACTTGGGATATACGACGATGTTACGAAAGACGCGGGGCGATGACATTCATGCTGCTTGCGGGCAGTTGGTAGGTCAGGTGCAGGATCGTACTCGCCGTGTTGAGCGCTACGCGGCGCGTGCAAAAACGATTGAACCCACCTTGAATCAATTGAGCTAGATGGCACCACCTATTTTGTTTGTTAATGTGTTGCAAGTTGAGCTGAGGTACAGCGGGAAGCGGGTGGCTTTCAGTGCACCGACGCTGAGCGATCCTGTGTGCACGGAGCCGGTTCAATGAGCGAAAGGACTCCCGTGGTGCGTGGGTTTAGGGACGTGTACCCAGGCGATTCGGAGCGTTTCGATCTGGTCGAGAGATCGATGATCGAAGTCATCGGCAAGTACGGCTATCAGGAAATTCGTTTGCCAATAGTTGAATCCGTCGACTTGTTCAGTCGAGGGTTAGGGGAGGCCACGGACGCCGTTGAGAAAGAAATGTACACGCTTAGCGATCGCGATCACGATGTCCTTGCCTTACGACCGGAGGGTACCGCATCGTGCGTGCGTGCGGTGATTGATCGCAACCTGACTCGCGAAGGTAATCCGCGGCTTTGGTACCGGGGCCCAATGTTTAGGTATGAGCGACCTCAAAAGGGCCGGTATCGCCAGTTCTATCAAATAGGTGCGGAAGCATTTGGACTTAGGGGACCGGATGTGGACGCGGAACTGATTACGATGGGACATGATATGTGGGAACTCCTTGGAGTAGATTCGGCGGTCGAACTTGAGATAAATACCATCGGTTCGGGCGATTCACGCCGGGCTTATTCCGAAGCGTTGGTGGAGTATCTGAATCCCCGGAAGAAAGAGCTGGATGCGGATAGCACGAGAAGACTGACGACGAATCCTATGCGGATCCTGGATTCAAAGAACGCTGCAACGCAAAAGCTTCTTGAATCCGCGCCCGATCTTCGTGACTTTATCGACTCGACGTCCCGAGTGCTCTTTGAAGGCGTATGTGAATACCTTGATCGCGATGGCATTAACTATCGCGTTAATCCTAATTTAGTTAGAGGCCTGGACTATTACACGAACACAGTTTTTGAATGGGTGACGCATAAACTTGGGTCTCAGGGCACGATATGCGCTGGCGGTCGTTACGATGGCCTTGTCGAGCGTCTCGGTGGTCCTAGCGCTCCGGCGGCCGGGTTTGCCGTGGGACTCGATCGTGTCGTGTTGTTGCACGAAACCTTGGGAAGAGACGTTGACCAATCAGCTGCCGACGTCTATGTCATCGCAATGGAAAGACAGCATGAAGCGTATGCGCGACAAGTAGCGCAATTCGTTAGGAAAGAGACATCGCTGCGAGTTCGACAGCATTTGGGTGGTGGCAAAGTCGGAGTACAGATGCGCCACGCCGATCGCAGTGGAGCTCGGTGGGCGGTTATTGTCGGCGACGATGAAGTAGCCGAGAATCGTGTGGCATTGAAATGGCTCAGAGAAGAATCGGCGCAAGAATCTCTAGATTTTGAGCAACTAGTAGCGTCTCTCAATGGATCTTTGGAGTCCCGCTAATGTCTGACTATCTTTCAGACGAAGAACAATCGGAACGGCTACAGCGATGGTGGGGAGAAAACTGGAAGTCCCTGGTTGGAAGTGTGCTGTTGGCGATCGTCGCTGTTGTGGGTTGGAATGAATACCAGTCGTACACAAACGCGCAGGCCCAATCCGCCGCAAAGGCTTACCAGTCGTTCATCAATGCACGCGTTGCCGGGCAGCCCGTTGAAGATTTGTTGTCCGAAATTGACAACGAGCACAGCAAAACTTCCTATCAAATATTCTCACTTCTGTACCGAGCAAAAGACGCCGTCACCGAAAGCGACTGGGAGGCGGCGCTAGGGTATCTGGATTCCGCAATATCGCTCACCAATGATCCCAAGCTTCTAGATTTGGTTCGACTGCGAAAGGCTAGGGTTCAATTCCAGCTTGAAGAGTTTGATGAGACCTTGGCCACGCTGGGAGAAATCAAGGGAGTAGGGTTCAAGGTGGGAGTGTCGGAATTGACGGGCGATATTCATCGGTCACTGAACGATAGGGTACGAGCCGCGGAGGCTTATCAAGCCGGTATCGCAGATGCTGAAGACTCATCAGCCGTGGTCATCCTGAAGTTGAAGCTGTCAAGTTTGGGAATTGACCCGTGATGGCGAGAACGGTCAGATGGCTTACGGTTTGTTGTGTCGTCCAATTTTTCGCGGGGTGCACCATGTTCGCATGGCTCCCGTTTGTTGACCCGCCGGAAGCCGACCCGGAAGAAATTTCGCCGCTTGTTGCGTTTGAAGAAGAAGCTGAGGTTGTCCAGCTTTGGTCGGCAAGCGTTGGTAAGGGATTGGGACGTAAATATTTGCGGTTATCGCCGGCGTTAGCTGGGGATCGTATTTTTTCTGCAGATGCGTATGGAGTTGTTGAAGCAAGGGACCGTTTCGATGGATCAATTGTTTGGACGAGTCGCATCGGCGCGGTGACAGGACATGCGCGGTACAAATTTTGGGATAGAAAAGATCCTTCGTTCGTGACCGGTGGCGTTGGCACAGGGAATGGACTGATACTTCTGGGCACAACCGCAGGTGAGATTGTCGCCCTCGATATTTCTGACGGATCCGAAGCGTGGCGGACCGATGTATCGAGTGAAGTTTTAGCGCCCCCTGTAGGGAAAAGGGATACGGTTGTACTTCAGACCTCTGACGGCAAGCTCGTTGCGTTGGAGCGCACCGATGGAACAAAGCGGTGGACCTTTGATACGCAGGTTCCGATTCTCACGTTACGAGGTACGGGGACACCGGTACTTGAACGGGAGGTCGTGTTCGCTGGATTCTCAACTGGGATGATCGCTGCCGTTGACCTGAAAACCGGCGCTCCGGTGTGGGAACAGCGCGTTATGTTGCCGCAGGGGCGATCTGAATTGGACCGCATGGTAGACGTTGACGGCAGTCCCCTCTACAGCGGGAATATTGTGTACGCCGTCAGCTATCAGGGTCGACTCAAAGCTATTCGCGCAAGCGATGGGGCTGTTGTATGGGAGATCGAAGCATCGTCGTATTTGGATCCGGCAGAAGGCTACGGGCAGGTCTACGTTGTAACCGACAAAGACATCGTTATGGCCGTGGACCAGCAACAGGGACAGATCGTATGGCAGCAAGAGGGTCTTCGAAACCGAACGCTAAGCAGTCCATTAGCGTTTGGTAACTATCTCGTTGTCGCAGATGACGAAGGATACGTTCACGTGATAGCACAAAGTGACGGACGATTCGTGGCGCGTCGTAAGATTGGGGGTGGAGGAACGCGGTCATCGATGGTCCAGCGTGATGGCACCGTATACGTGCATACGAACAAAGGTAAGTTGGTCGCATTGGAGATAAGGCGGGGCTGATGACTTCCTCGCGGGAGGGGCGCTTTACTGTGGCCCTGGTTGGCCGACCCAACGTAGGTAAATCCACTCTATTTAATCGCCTCTGCGGTAGCAGAAATGCCCTAGTTCACGACCGTCCCGGATTAACGCGAGATAGACAATACGGTCAGATGGTTGTCGGAGAGAAACGTCTGACGTTAATCGACACTGGCGGTTTGTACGATGGGTCGGATATGGCGCAACTCATGACGGACCAAGTTTATCTTGCCGTTGACGAGGCTGATTTCGTGCTGTTTCTGGTTGACGGTCGCAGCGGTGTAACGCAAGCCGACGGGGTGATTGCAGAACAATTGCGACGGCGCGATACCGACTTGGCCGTTCTAGTCAACAAAGTGGATCGAGATGACGCGAATAGCGCGATAATCGATTTCTTAGGATTCGGCTTTGATCGGGTAATGGCGGTTTCGGCAGCGCATGGGCGGGGGATCGCGGAGCTAAAGAGCTCGCTAAGCGAATTGATAGGCGAAGATAGCGACGTGATCGATGACGCTGGCATTCCCGTCGCCGTGATCGGACGCCCGAACGTTGGCAAATCGACGCTGGTTAATACGATAGTTGGTAAGCAACAGCAGATCGTGTCCGCTGAACCGGGTACGACGCGTGACGCGATCAATGTGCCCGTGCAACGTGACGGCGTTGACTACAGCTTTATTGATACCGCCGGTGTTCGTCGGAAGGGTCGGGTATCGGATGTGATTGAGAAGTTTTCTGTTGTCAAAACGTTGTCTGCAATGGACCGGGCGCATGTGGCGTTGCTTTTGGTGGAT
>ENA-UPTF01002485-UPTF01002485.1-marine-metagenome-genome-assembly--contig:-NODE-2485-length-10653-cov-1.500000_pt1 | contig 10653 bp, 9 predicted proteins | sample MGYA00238166_ERZ767019 | MGnify/ENA primary metagenome ERZ767019 (study PRJEB28930, sample SAMN06266391) | marine metagenome | isolation source: Sea water from 250 m depth | place: Atlantic Ocean | study... | reverse complement strand
TACATGTCCTAAAGATTTATCGCTTATTTCTTCAGTTCTCAAATCCAAGTCAACACATTCAATTTGTTGAGATTTTAAATGACTGCTTAATGCAGAGCCAATAAATCCACTACTTCCCAAAATTGTAAATTTCAATTTATACTATTTCTTAAAAAAACTTTCTAATTAATGTAATACGTAGAATTTATCTAAAAGAGTTAAATGAAATGGTTCTTGTTTTTTATCAATGTACGTAGGGATTTCACCGTTAAGGATTAGTTTTGCAGGTGGAGGCACCGATTTACCTGAATATTTTAATAATTTTGATGGTTATGTTGTATCGTCAACAATTAATCTTTTTACTAATATAATCATCAATCTACGACGTGATGATTCCTTTCAAGCTTTTTCGCCTGATTATGAATTACATCATAAAGTCAGTGATTTTGAAAATCTTCAATTACTGCCAGGTACGGATATAGCAGTAGCTGTTATTAAATATCTCAATTACAAACTTGGTGCGGATTATTTTATATGCAGTGATGTTCAGCCTGGTTCTGGACTTGGTGGTTCTAGTTCACTTACTGTAAACTGTATTAACACAATTCAAACAATAAGAGGAGAGAGTTATGATAGTAAGAAAATTGCAGAAACAGCATTTCACATAGAAAGAAATCTGCTTAATCATCAAATTGGAAAACAAGATGATTTTATCACAGCTTTTGGTGGGTTCAACTTAATCAAGTTTAGCAAAAATGATGTAAATGTAATACCTATTCCTCTATCAAATTCAGCCTGTGAAGAATTATCTAATAATCTGATGCTTTTCTTTATAGGACTAACAAGGAAAAGTAGTGATGTTTTATTACCATTATTAAAATCAATTAAAAATAATGATGAAAAAACTATGAGTTCGTTACATACAGTTAAAGATCTTGCTCTAGAATTGTATGATTCGTTAAAAAGTAATGATATATCTGGTATGGCAGAAATTATGAATAAAGGTTGGAAGGCAAAAAAGCAGTTTGGGACGGGAGTTAGTAATGATAAAATTGATAAAATTTATTCTTCTGGTATTGAAGCAGGTGCAATAAGTGGTAAAATTACTGGTGCGGGTGGCGGAGGACATATTTTGTTTTATTGTGAAAAGCAAAAACAACCAAAACTGAAGGAAAAAATGGAATCTTTGGGTTTGAAACATATACAATTCAAATTTTATAATGGTAAACCAAAAGTCCTAAACTTATATGAACAAATGAATAAGTATTAAAATGATAAAACATTTTCACACATTTTTTAATCGTCAAAATGATTGTAACGTAGCGCTACGTGAACAATATAAAATTTTAGAAGGTATAATCAATGTTTTACAAAAAGCGCAAAAGAATGGTAAAACAATATTCGCTTTTGGTAATGGTGGTTCTGGCTCCACGGCTTCACATTTTGTTTCTGATCTTTTGAAAACAAGGGGGGCTGCATAGATGATATGGGTTGGGTGTTTACAGTTCCCCGAGTTGAGTACTTTTACACCGTAGTGATCGGAGTTGGACCGTCTCTGCGATGCCTTGATTCATCAATCTGCAGTTGAAATCAGATTGATATTCGCGGAGAGATTCAGGATGTTTTGGACGGTGTGTACAGTGTACACTACTGTATGTCCGGATCTAAGTCTGCGAATTTCCCGCGATTTTCAAGATTTTCCGATGTGTCTTTTTTGACGGTTAGTGTTTCTAGAGAATTCTTGCGCTTCGCGCGCTAGAGTGTTCTATTTGTGCAGTCACAAACTACGGTTTTGCCTTTGTAGCGACTGTTGAAACGAAGTTCCACATTTTATACAGTTTGACGGAGGAACTTATTTTTTGCTAAGCTTATTTCTCTAAAAATATCGAAGGCCATTCAGATCAAAAGTAATTATTATTGAGCAAAACTATTCGATTAATCGGGCGCGGGCTTCTCTTGCAGCATCCTCGACTTTCAAAAATATAGCACCGGCTTCAGCCAGGCGTTTTAAAAGATCTTCCAGAGCCAGCATGCGATACCCTCTCCCGATCACGTATGGGTGCATAGTGTATGTCAACACGCCCCAATTGACTGCCTTTTGCATATAGGAAAATTCATCCCACCAACTTTCCATGACAAGCCGTGCAGACTTAAGTCCTGGCAGCGTTATATCCGGGGTACGGATGTATTCAAAATGGGGGTAATCGTCTAGAGACCAACTTATTGGCATTTCAATCAATTGGGATTTTGGCCCGTAACCAATTGGTTCACCCAACTCCACTTGGTCACCCAGACGTGCAAAGCTGGGAATGTAGTCTCCGCACATGAGGCTTGAATCGTAATCCATACCTTCAGCAATTAGGAGTTCAATGGTACTATCGGAAAGATCCCACGACGGTGAGCGATATCCCCTTGCCTTCCGACCGGTAAGAGTACGAATGGCTTCGTTTGCGCGAGCCATATCCTCGGCCTCTTCTTCACGACTTTGATTGCTGGGTGGAATATGTGCCCAACTGTGATGAGCAATTTCGTGGCCTGCTGCTACCACCGCCTCACAGGCTTCTGGATGGCTTTCAATTGTGAAGCCCGGTACGAACCAGGTGGATTGAATGTTGTATTGGGCAAGTAAGTCAAGAATGCGAAAGGAAGCCATTACCCCAAACTCCCCTCTTGATAGTGGTGTCGGAGTTGTCCAGCCTCTGGAAATGAACCCGGATTCTGTATCAAAATCGAATGTCACACAGACAATATGACGGGTATTTTTTTTATCCATGTTTGCTAATAAAACCATTCCAGTTAACGGAAGCAAATTTATAAAGCATAGGAGATAAACTCATTTTGGCAGGGTTGTCCGTCAGCGACATGCATGGTTCGCGTTACTAAGTCAATTATGAAGGAGGCGTTGGTCATAGTTCGTTTGGCCTTTGGCTGGTTGAGATCTGGATGACGACATATTGAGTTGGGGGTGCCAAAATGATCGGCAAAGGCCACTTGGAAGTTCTTGATGTCTAACTTTCCTATGTCTTTACGCAACAGATTATCTAGGCGGTTAGCACGGTAAAGCGTGCTGGGGCTTAGTCTCTCCATTTGCGAAGGACCGTGGCGTTTATCGAGAAAATGATTGGAATGAGTAATAAGGCCTTCATTTGGAAAGTGGTATGAGACCGCATTGGGGCTTGTTTCAAGATTAATAATTTCACCGTCAGCATGACCAATCATAAAATTAGCGGAGCATACTCGCCTGGAAGCTAAAATTGGCAGTAAAGCCATATCGAATGTTTCTGCATCCAAAACTTCACGGCAACGTACGTGAAACGGTTTTTCATAACGGTTATGACCGTCATGGTCTGAAACAAGGCCATTTTCCACCAGTCCAATACCGTGTTGGTTAACACCCATCTTGCCACCGACAATTCCAGCCTCGGTATAGCAAATGAAATCGGGCCCTTGTTCACGTTTTACCCGCATCAACGTACAACGACCGTAGACGCCAACAAGCCAGTCCCAATTCTGTCCCAGTACCGTGTGGCCGTTATCCGTGGCTTGGGGCAACACACCAAATGTCGTACAGCCGTCGGCTTGATCATTTAGATCAATGACCGCGGCCTCCTCTTTCATTAGTCCGAAAGTAATTTCATACCGGGCGTTGAGCATTGCAATGTCTGAAAGTACGTGGCCACTCCCTTCAGCAATCCCCTCCATTTCTTTTGTGTATGCAGCATTTTGCTTGGCAATAACTTCAGCCCATTTTTTTCCTTCCTGTCGAGCATTGTCAGCGGAAAGTCCGCTCGCATTAAACCGTTCAAAATATGTTTCAAGGTTTTCAGAAATTTCTTGTTTAAGTACTCGTCCATGCTCGATCCCACGTTCAAAGGCATTTCCATGTAAATCGAGAAAAGGTAAATCGGACATATTTTTTCCTAATTATTATTTTCCACTCGGGGCTGATCAAAGAATTATCCAGTGGGACCCATCTCGATCCATCTTCCAGTCTCGGCACTTTTGATGCAAGCCTCTGCAAGCTGCACGTCACGAATGCCTGCAGTATAATCCGATTTCATGGGTGTATCTGCGATCACATGCGATAGAAATTGTTCCCAACCGAAACGGTATGGATTTTTATATTGACCGGTTTCCGGTACCTCAGTCCAATCGTTATTATAATCCATTTGGGTATCACTATTGTCTGAGTATGCACCAAGATTGAATCCACTAATACTTGGGGTATCAGATAACGTCTGAGCTTTGCATGTGCGTAAATCGTTTTCGGCCGAACCTAGTGTTCCGTCAATTTGAAGTCTCACAAGATCTTTACCCGGGACTCTTTGCGCCCAACTAGATGTAATTGTTCCAAAGGCGCCATTTTCCAACTCAATTATGATTGAACAGCTATCCTCTACATCCACCTCGAACTTTGAGCCTTCTTCGTCAGCACGCTGGTTCTGAGCAGTCCAGCCTGAGGCAACTAAGCATCGAATTGGCCCCATTAAAGTTTCGACTACGTAACGCCAGTGGGGAACCATATCAAAAATCATTCCACCACCACTGGATTTTTGGTAATTCCAACTCGTTCGGGTAGCTGGAGCCGTGATTCCATCAAACACCCACCATCCAAAGTCGAGCTTAAAACCAACTATGCGACCAAAAAAACGTTTCTTGACGAGATTGGCCATTTTTCGGAAACCCGGTGCGTGAATTTTATCCTCTACAGCTCCGTGTTTTAGGCCCTTATTTTCAATCGCTCGGATAACCGTTAGTCCGTCGGCAACACTGGGCGCTACTGGTTTTTCTGTATAAATGTGTTTGTTTGCTTTTATCGCACGTTTGAGGGTTTCAAAACGAGCTTCAGTAGCTGCTGCATCAAAAAAAACAGTGTAAGCGGGATCGGCCAGTGCCAGTTCTAAATCCGTTGTCCAGTTTTCGATATTGTTTACCCGAGCTATTTTTTTTAACTTTTCCTCATTCCGAGCTACCAAAAGTAGCTCAGGAACGATGGTTTGACCGGCAATCTTTAAGCCCTCTTCGTCACGGATGGCAACCAGTGAATTGGCTAAATGCTGATTAGAACAGATACGTCCAGTCGCCCCGTTTAAAATGATCCCAATCTTGTCTTTCATATTAGTTTTCCAATTAACCTGATCACTTTAAATATCTTTTCCTGGCACAGCATATTTTTCGCAGAAAATTGGTTTTAGCCGGCATTTACGTGCTATTTCTTTGGCAATTTTTAGTTCCTCCGGTTTGAGGCGAGTTGCAGCTAATTCCCCCTTTAGTGCACTTGATTTATGACCATTTTCAGAAGCGACAGTAAACCAAAGGTAGGCCAAAAAATGATCCTCTGGCACGCCAAGGCCATTACCGTGTATAATGCCAAGGTTGTGCTGCGCATGGGCATCATTTTGCAAAGCCGCCTTACTGAGCCAACTAATAGATTTGGCATAATCCTGAGATACGCCATGACCTTCGCTATACATAAAACCCAAGTTGGACTGCGCCTTTGCATGCCCCCCCTCAGCTAAGGGCCTAAAGTGTTGTAATGCAGTCGGGTAGTCGCCACGTTTATAGGCCGCTTTACCCATGTCATAGTCCTGACCATTGGCAGGTTGGGCCAAGGTAACGAGTAAAACCGTTAAAAGGGTCTTAATTACCACAGTCTTTTTGTCGCAATCTTTGCGCCCTCTGCCAAGGAACGGAATTTAGCCATCACAATTGATGGAAAAACTGCTTTGCGGCCGGCGTAAGTTGAAAATCCACAATCTGCGCCAGCTAAGACCCTCTCGCGCCCTACAATGTCAGCATATCTGCATATTCTCTGAGCAATCAAAACTGGATGCTCAACAAAATTATTTGTAGAGTCGATAACACCAGGTACTAAAACTTTATCATCAGGTATTTTAGCTGTGCCCCAGTCTTCCCATTCATGCTCGTGACGTGGGTTGGCACCCTCAAATAGGAGTGCCTGTGGTCGTGCAGAGCAAAGTAACTTTATCAACTTGGACACTGGAATATCATGGGTATGCGGTCCTGCATAATTAAGCCAACAAATATGCAACCGCATGGCGCTGGGCGGTATTTCGGATGTTGCTTGATTAAGTGCTTCAATGCTTTTTTCAACCTCGGTCAAAAACTGTTTTTCGGACCAGTCTTGATGATCGGTATGACGGCTTCCCGCGAGGTCAGGACAGTCGAGTTGCAGAATAAATCCAGCTTTATGAATAGCATTATATTCATTGCGCATGGCTTCAACTAGAGCACTCCGATAATCATCGCGTCCAGGGTAATAGGTATTTGGAACGTAGTTGACTAGGCAGCCGGGAGACGCTGAGTTCATAAAAATATCCACTGGTTTTGCAACTTCCGATGCAGATTTGAGGTTGCGGATATCCCGTTCAAGTGGTGTGTAATCAAAATAGGTAACAGGCCCTTCACATACAGCAGACTGAAGTAGTTCAGTGCCTCCACCACCCAGGGTTTCAGACATCATATCTGGAAAATCTTGTATATCGCGGGGTAAACTACGTCCAGGAACACCTGTACCCGTAACGTTGCCTAAACCTTTAAGCCTGTGTTTGGCATAGACATGATAAGACATTTTGCTGACTTCACCATCACAGACAATGTCTATCCCAGCTCCAACTTGTTCGACCACTATTTTTGTGACAGCTTCAGATATAGTTGCTTGCAGGATGGTAGGGTCTACCTGTTCTCCTCTGTCCTCTTTACCCAACATTTTTACCAGTTTTTCAGGTCTTGGTAAGCTGCCGACATGGGTAGTCAGAATTCTATCAGTACTGAGTTGCAAGATGATTATCCTTTAGTTTGTGTAACGATTTTTACACGTTGATGCCAAACCTGTTTACAAATTTTGACTGAGTACGAGGAGAAAGTAAATTAATCTTACCCCAATAACAAAATATGTCAGTCTGGCTAGTAAAACCCGGGGGGTACGAGAATTCTGCTCTTATTGAGACAAGTGGGTCAAGAGAGGGCTATTCGCAACGTAATTTTAAACAAGAGAGATAGTCCAATAAACCGTTAGACTATTGTTCTAACATATTTTAATTTTTGGCCGGAAGTTTATGGGAGAATAAATATGTTTAACTTGCACCTTACAGCGGAGCAAATTGAATTCCGTGATACAGTGCGAAGTTTTGCGATGAACGAAATCAGGCCGCTAGCTATTCATCCAGAACGTCTCGAGTCATTCAATAAACCATTGCTTAGGGTTTTGTTGGACAAGGCCTCTGAACTCGGTTTGCGCACCCTAACACTTTCAGAGGAATTTGGTGGTGTTGGTGCGGATACGATGACCTCGTGTATTGTTTTTGAGGAGCTCGCCGCTGGTGACGTTGATATTGCCATTATGCTCGGTCAGACTTCATTGCTAGGTGATCTATTATTTGATCATTGGATGGAAGACAGTCAGAGGGACATTTTCCTCCCACGTTTTATTGAGGACGAAACCTTTCACTTGAGTTGTGCCGGGCCAATACCAGAAATATCAAACAGCTGGTGCTATCACGAAAATTTACCTCAAGAGCCAAACGCAGGACCGATTGCCGTGAGGGAGGGCAATGAGTGGATGATTGATGGATCAGTGTCTTATGTGGCCAATGCTCCAATTGCCGAATTCTTCATAGTAATGGCGCAGACTGGATTGGATGGATCAGGCACAGATGGGACCAAAGGACTGTTGGTTCCTCGGAATACACCAGGCCTTACAATAAACGCTGTGGACAACGTGGTTGGAAAATCTGATATTAATTGGAGCCATGGATGTGGGGCAGGGGTAGAATTTAATTCCTGCAAAGTTCCACTAGAAAATCAAATTTGCAAAGACGAAAAAATCCCAATCGTCAGCGAACACTACTCTAGACAAATGTCTCTCCAACGTGCCGCAATCAATTTGGGTTTGGGTCGGGCCGCTTTTGATGCTGCTGTTGAATACGCTAAGATAAGGCGCCAAGGTGGCCGAAATATTGTTGAGCATCAGGCAATAGGTAAGAAAATTGCGGATATGGCGATAAAGCTGGAACTGGCGAGCACAATTATCTGGAAGGCAGCTTGGGTCGCTGATCATCCTGAAGTTATAGCCGATCGAAGCGTTTCAGACTTACCCCAGCACACTATTGCAAATACATTTACGGCGGAAGCAGTTCACGATGTCACTCTGATAGCCGCTGAATGTTTTGGTGCAATGGGGGTAATGCGCGACATGCCTGCGCAGAAATATGTGAATGACGGATTTATGTTTCTCCATTCTGATATTAATGACATTTCCGCCAGGCTTCCTATTGCCGAGAAGGTCGTGAATTATCACCGTTCAAAGGCGGCGTAGAAATTAGAAAAACTAACGAGGACTTAAAATGGATTTTTCGTTAAATGAGGAACAACGTGCATGGCAGTTGAAGGCGCGTGAATTTGCGAAAAGTGAAATTCGACCGATTTCTATTCAACGCGATCAAATCGAGGGAGGATTTGGTCCCTGGGATTGGGACATCATTGAAAAGGGTTCAAGGCTTGGCTTCCGTACACTCGCAGTGCCAAAGGAGTGGGGCGGACCTGGTACGGATTTCGTTACCCAAACATTAGTTATGATGGAACTGGCGAAGGGTGATAGTGCCATTTGCAAGGCTTTTAGCCAGAATTGGAAATGGAGCCACTTAATTGCGAGCGCATGTAACGATGACCAGAAAGATCGCTTCTTAAAACCGTTTATAGCAGATGATAGATACTTAATCGGGCGCGGCATAACAGAGCCTAATGCTGGTTGTGACAATCGCCTGCCTCCTAAAGACGACCCAAGGTCTGGTTACAAACTTCACGCCGAACGGGACGGGGACTTTTGGATTCTAAATGGAGAAAAATGTTTTATAGCTAATGGCAGTGTGGGATCGTTATTTTTTTTAGATGCCCGAACTGACCCCACCGCAGATATTACCCGGGGGGGCACGCTGTTTTTGGTTCCTAAGGATACTCCAGGGTTTCGCATTGGTAAAATCTTTAATAAACGTGGTTGGAGATTTTATCAAAATGCAGAATTAATTTTTGAGAACGCTCGCGTCCCTCACGTTAATGTTGTTGGTAGCGTCGGCACAGGTTCAGTAAAAGCAGGAGGCGGGGATACCACTGGAGGTGACCTGTTTGGAGATCTTGAATTAGCTGCCAATGCAGTCGGCGTTTGCGACGATGCCGTCGAAATGGCTATGGAGTTTTCTGATACCCACAAACGAGGTGGAAAATACCTTATAGAACATCAACTCATCCAGCTAAACATTAACGAAATGAATATGTTAACAGAAGCTTTGAGATCTTTCGTAATGCGAGTGGCATGGGAACATGACCAGGGAAAACGCTCAGCAACCGGCGTCCTGATGGTCAACTATTCGACCGATGTAATACAACGGGTGACGAAACTAAACATGGAGATCCACGGTATTGAAGGCAGCAGAATGAATGCGCGAGTAGATAAACTGGTGCGGGATGCAATGGTCTGGTCACATCTTGCCGGGGATACAGTTCTTCGCCTTAAGGCTGTCTCGAAGCTTGACTTTCCTCACGCCAAGTCCCGAAATTCTGAAGCCAAAGTCACTGCGTCAGAAGCCGCCGAATAATTTTTAACATCAGGGTCTATGAGAATTGCTTCACGCTGGTTGAAAGGCAAATAAAATATGAAGATTGGTGTACTCATGGGAGACGATATTGGATATGAAGTTGTACCGGAGTGTACGAAAGTACTATCGGAAGCTGCAGCATGTACTGGTCTAAACGTCGAGTGGGTTGATTTGCCCATTGGAAAAGAAGGGCATGAAAATCATGGAAATACTACACCTGATGTTACTGTTCAGGAGTTACAAAATACCGACGGATGGATCATGGGACCAATTGGACACCGCGCTTATCCGAGAAACGATCCAACGTGGGTAATGCCTCCAATTAGAAAAATATTTGATCTCTTCGCCAATGTGAAACCTGTAAAGTCATACAAAAATATTCCTTCCGTACATAAAAATGTCGACATTATATTTTTGCGGGAAGTTACCGAAGGGATGCAGTCGTGGGATACGAGTGTTGCCGGTTCTGGTGAGTTCAGGCCAAATGATGAAATCTCGATTGGATCTAGAATAATTACCAGAAAGGGATCGCGGCGTGTTGCTGTAGAAGCTTTCAAAATTGCAAGAACCCGTGAACGGAAATTGGTCACTGCGGTTCATAAGGAGGCAGTTTATCGTATGACCTGCGGAATGTTTGCGGAAGAATGCCGAAAGGTTGCGGAAGAATTTCCCGATGTCCAATTTGACGAGATCCACATCGATACAATCGCGGCACATTTAGTGATGGATCCTTCACATTTTGACGTGGTGGTCACAACTAACCAGTTTGGTGACATTCTGACAGACCTTGGGGCAGGACTCGTCGGTGGCTTGGGACTTGCTCCGGGACTGTGTGTTGGAGAGCGGCAGGCTATGGCTCAGGCAACGCATGGATCGGCGCCAGATATTTCTGGACAAAATATTGCGAACCCCTACGCAATGATAATGTCAGGCAAAATGTTGTTGGAATGGCTTGGGCAAAAGCATAATGAACCAAAAGCATCCAGAGCCGCAACTCTCATGGATGCGGCAATGGATAAAGTAATTTCAAAAGGGTTGGTTGTTACCCGGGATCTTGGTG
>ENA-UPTF01002484-UPTF01002484.1-marine-metagenome-genome-assembly--contig:-NODE-2484-length-10657-cov-4.410491_pt1 | contig 10657 bp, 8 predicted proteins | sample MGYA00238166_ERZ767019 | MGnify/ENA primary metagenome ERZ767019 (study PRJEB28930, sample SAMN06266391) | marine metagenome | isolation source: Sea water from 250 m depth | place: Atlantic Ocean | study... | reverse complement strand
CCTTTTACAGCCCCCATTATCATTCCTTTAATGAAAAATCTTTGAAAAAATAGAAATACTAACAAGGTTGGCAAACTTGCAATTATTGATAGTGCACCTTGAATTCCCCATGCTACAGAATATTGTCCTTTCATAGAAACCAAACCTAGCATAATCGTCCTTTTGTCATCACTTTGAGTAAAGATTAATGGCCATAAAAAATCATTCCATATCCATGTAAACTGGAGAGTCCCCAAAACAGCTAAAGCGGGTAAGCAAATCGGCAAAAATACACTAAACAAAATTTGCCATTCATTTGCCCCATCAATTCTAGCAGACTGATATAATTCGTTTGGTATAGTAGTGAAAAAATTTCTAAGCAAGAGCGTGCAAATTGGAATTCCCATAGCTATATGGACTATAATCATAGGCCACAAAGTATCTAGTAGGTTCATCCAATTAAATAATCTGAATAAAGGCACCAAAATCACTTGAGGAGGGAAAAACATACCTGAAACTATAACTAGAAAAATAAAATTACTTCCCCGAAATGGCAGATTAGCAAATACATACCCAGAAAAAGTTCCCAAAAAAATTGAACCTAATGTTGCAGGAACTGTAACTAATATTGTATTTATAAAATATTGATGAACTGCAGGATCAGAAATAATTTTTGAATAGTTTTCAAGATATAATTTTGTCGGGAATGTCCATAATAATCCAAAAGCAATTTCACGTTTAGTTTTAAGTGATGACAAAATTACACCAATTGTAGGGGCAACAAATATTGATGCTAAAAAAATTAAACATATGAAAATAAAAGTTAACCAAATTCTCTCCCTAAAAAATGGTTTTCTAAATTTTTTTGGATCACTCATAAATTTCATCCAGTTTTTTTAATTGCCTGAAATATATCCCAATTATTGTTACTGCAATTAAAAAAAGCACTACAGAAATTGCACTTCCATAACCCATTCTATACTTTCTGAAAGATTCATTATACATGTGCATAGCTAGTGTATCTGAACTGTGAAAAGGGCCTCCTTCAGTCATGATATAGAGTATATCAAATCCTTTCAGTGAATTTATCATGCTTAAAGCTACGACAATTATGGTGGCCGGAATCAATAATGGAATTACAATGAAAAATGTTCTTTGAATAATATTAGCCCCTTCAATTTGTGAAGCCTCTAAAAGGTTTTTTGGAATAGAGGTCAAACCTGCTAAATATATGACCATAGAAAGTGCAGTTTGTTGCCAGGACCACGCAATGATCACAGAATAAAGTGAAGTATCCGGTTTCGATAGCCAGGCATATTCAAAACTATTTTCTCTAAACAAATTTATAATAGTATTTAAAAGTCCCCATTCTTGTTGATAAATCCATATCCATATTTGTCCAACAACTACGGCAGAAAGGCATATGGGTAGATAAAAAATAGATTTAAAAAAATTTGACCCTCTAACCTGACTGTCAATTAGCAACGCAAGAAGAAGCCCTAAAATAGTGGGAATTAAGATTGCGGAAATAAGCCAAATAACAGTATTGATAATTGAATTTTGAAAAAGATTATCTGAAGCAATTCTTGTATAATTCTCAAGACCTACAAAATCATAATCTGTATTGAAGCCATTCCAATTTGTAAAGCCGTAATAAAAAGAATTTATAAGGGGAATCAGTACAAATATACTGAAAACTATGAGGGGAGGAGATAAAAAGAATATTCTCCAAAAAATTTTGTTTCTCATGAGAATAAACGCCGTCATTGTAATGACGGCGTTTAACTAAAAATTAATTTTTAATTTTTGAATTCTCTAGAAGCATTCTTTTGAGCGTTTCTAAGTATTGAAACATAGTTAGCTGGATTATCCATAAACTCAGTAAACATTGAAAGTCCAACTTCTGCAACTGGAGGTGGAGTTGCTAAATCATAGTTGAAAGCATAAACTTCTGCCTTTGCTACGGTTTTCAATGCTCGTTGCATTACAGAATTGTATTTTGTTGGATCTACTTTAGTGTTTGCAGAAAGTGCTCCTTGTGCTTCCGTCCATTGGGCCTGTACTTCAGGATCAGACATCATAAAAGAAAGAAATTTCTTTGCACCACTAGGGTTCTTTGCATTTGCTGCCACTACTAAGCCATCAACTGGACCAACTACAGCATTTGGAATGCCAGAAGACATAATCGGGAAAGGGAAAAAATCATAGTCTACCCCGGGTTTTAGATCCAGTCCATTCCAATATCCAGTAATCCATGTGCCCATGAGGGTCATTGCAGCTTTACCTCTAGCCACTTTATCTGAGGCATCTGTCCATGTGTCAGCATTTGAATTATTTGTAAAATACCCCTTATCCACTAAATCTTTCCATATGGACATTGCATGTTTAACAGCATAATCATCGTAAGCTGCTTTACCTGTCATTAAATTGTGTCTGTAATCAGGGCCTACTGTTCTTAAGATGAGATAATCAAACCAAAATTGAGCGGGCCATCTGTTTTTTGAACCAAGCGCAATTGGTGTAATCCCTTTACTCTTTAATTTGGCACAAAGACTTAAAAATTCATCCCATGTACGTGGCATTGTATTTATACCAGCCTTACTTAAAACGCTTTTGTTATAAAACATGCCAGAGTAGTGATAGTTAAGAGGAATAAGGTAGCGTTTCCCATTATACATTGTTGCTGAATTAGCGACAGATTTAGCTACTACCATGTCGAGGGCATCCCTTTTCCACATATCATCAATTGGAAGAAGGCTATTTGAATCAACTATAAATTGTACTCTCGCACCAGCCCAATAACTAAAAACGTCTGGAAGATTTTTACCTGCCGCTCTGACCAATATATCTGTCTTAAAGTCTTCATGCCCTACAGGGCTGTCTTTCATTTTAATACCAGAACTAGATTCAAATTTTTTAACTCCCTTCATAAAAGCTGCTTTACCTAATTCACCAGAAAAATAATGACTTATTGTTACTTCTCCACCAGCCCAAATTATTTGTGCTGAAGAGAACAAAAAAATATTCATCAGAAAAATATTAATATATTTTCTAATCTTTAGCATAAGTACTCCATATACATTGGGTTAAAAAAATAAATGCCAAAAATCAATTTTTTGACATAATACAAGCGTCTACTAGTATATGTTATAGTATGTTTTGTCAACAGTACTTTTTACGTTTAGATAAAATAAATGAAATTATAAAAAAATGTTTAATTTTCTAAAGAGATTAAACTAGTTCAAATAAATTGAAATGGAATTGAGTATGAAGAATACGAAGAATCGATTCGGGGTGCTAAAACTGCTATATTTAATATTTTGCATGATAGATTCTCTTTTATTGGAATTTAGGTCTTTACAAACAAATTTTAGTAGAGTGCATTTATTATCTTACTGATATTATATGGCTAAATACCAGAAATTTGTGTTCATATATGGGAGTAATTTATGAAAAAATACTATAAAAAACCATTAAAAGTTGGAATTATTGGTACTGGAAGAATATCTGACTTACATGTAATTGAGTACTTATCCAATCAGTCTACTGAAATCGTAGCGGTTTGTGATTCAAACATTGAACGAGCTAAACAAAAATTAATTGATTGGAATCTTTCAGATATAGCCATTTTCCAGGATTATAAAGATTTATTGAAAATGGATGAGGTTGATTTAGTAGAAATTCTTGTTCCTCATCATTTGCATATCGATGTAGCTCTTGAGGCAATTTTAAGAAAAAAATCTATAAGTCTTCAAAAACCAATGTGTATGAATATATCTGAGGCAAATAAATTAATATCAGAAGCAAAAAAAGCTGATGTCTCTTTAAAAATATTTGAAAATTTCATTTTTTATCCGCCGGTCATAAAAGCAAAAGAAATTATAGACGAAGGTCAAATAGGAAAACCTTTATCTATAAGGATTAAAAGTAATCCGGGTTTCAGCTCAACTGCATGGGATGTACCTAATGATGCTTCAGATTGGAGACAAAATGTTGTCAAATCAGGCGGGGGTCCTTTAGTTTTTGATGACGGACACCATAAGTTTGCTTTGGCCTGGCTATTTATGGGACAGGCAGAAGAAATTCATGCATGGATTGGTCATACTAAAGCAACAAACAATTTTTTATTTGATGCACCTGCCATCATCAGTTTCAAATTTATGGAAAATAGAATAGGTAATCTTGAAATTGTTTATTCACCTAATCTAGATATTAATACGAAACATTATGCTCAGGATGACAGAATCGAAATTACTGGAACTCATGGGATTTTATGGATCAATCATGGTCATGGTTCGCTTGGTAGTCCACCACCTCTAGTTCTTTATAAAAATGGTAAATACAAAAATTACAACGATATTCCTTCAGCATGGGAAAACAGTTTTATAAATTCAACAAGAGATTACATAAATTGTTTACTTAATGGGAAAACACCCAGGCTGACAGGTGAACAGGGAAAGGAGATATTAAGAATGGCCTTAGCTGCTGAGCTTTCATCAAGTGAGGGAAGATCGATAAAAATTAACGATGAACGGCTGAGTTAGAGCAAGATGATAACATCACTGCTAATATGGAGATTAAAACAATATAATTTTTTAAATATTTCATAAACTTGCTAAAGATAAGTATTAGTAGGAATAAATTTATTTAGCTATCCTAAAATTAGTGCTAATTGATAAAAATTTAGACTTTACATCAACCTTAGTCAATTTAATTTAATATATGATTCAGAGCAGTAAAGATTTATCGCCATAATAGTGGCGTGCAATATCAGGATAACTTCTTACCCACCGGCGCCAATATTTTTTACCTACGCTGGTAGGCTTCGAAACGCTTTGCATGTTTTTTACCCCACTTGCCATCTCAGCTACCGAAGGCATTAAGCCAGCACTACTATGTACCTTACTTGCTTTAACCCTTTCTTTTAACTTGCCGGCTATTGGCAACGGAGATATGGTGGCACGTAAATCCGGATGATCAAAGAATGCAGAAGAATAGCGTACCTGGTCAGACACATTTCGAACACGATGGGGGGCAGCAACAAAATAGTTAGCGCTCATCATCTGCATAAGCTCACCTATATTTACCACCAAACTATCAGAGACCGGATCTACTGCCATCCACTCACCAGTAGTGGACCTGGCCTCAAGACCTGGTAAACAGTCTTGTAAAAGTATGGTAATAAAACCTGAATCTTTGTGCTCGCCAACTCCCATGCTACCTGGCCGTGTTTGGGGATAACAAATTAACTTGGTATAAGGTGCAGGCTTATCACCAAATATTGACTCGATACAATTTTGCTCAAGGCCCAACGAGAGGGACATCATGCCAAGCAGTTGACGAGATAACTTTGAAATTGCGGCAATATATTCAAGAACTGTGTTGCGAAAACCCGGCAGTAGCTCTTCCTGCAGCCATTGATTTGGACCCAATAAAGCGAGGTAATAGGGCTCAGCCGGTTCAATGGCCAATTGTTCCAGACCGATATCAACTTGCTCTCGGTAGTCAATTTGATTGTTGGTTAATTCCGAACCCAGGCTTTCCCAGCCTCTAAAATGACGGGAATGCTTTTTGTGGATGGTCATCTTCACGTCCTCTGGAAGAGCGAAGAACGACTTCAGCACAGACATATATCGTCGACAGAGGTCGCTATCTATCTGGTGATTAACTACGTAGAAAAAACCAGTCTCATGACATATCCTACCGATCGTGTCTGCCAGCTGGCGGCGATCCCTTTGGTCGTTACAAAACCATGGCGACAAGTCAACCATGGGTATGTTGGGCGTTGAATTCATCGGAGGATAGATAGCATGCTGGTGGAGGTAGCGGGAATTGAACCCATATTCTATATAATCCCTTAATGTAGATAAATTGAATTAGTAAATGTCTTAAAAAATATTCGTTTCTTAGTTTTTGTTTAAAAAATATCAAAGTGATTATGAACTTGATATTTTTTTTTGTTGTTGTTTATATTCAAATTAATAATTAATCAATTTTCATAAAAAAAGGAAATGAAAAAAATTGCTATAATTACAGGTGGAAGTAGAGGAATTGGAGCAGCAGTTGCAGTTTGTTTGGCAAAAAATAAATATGATATTGCTATATCTTATAAAGAAAACAAGAAAAAGGCGGAAAAAATATTAACAAAAATACATAATTATGGTTCTTCTGCTATAGCCGTTAAAGTTGATCTTGGAAATGAAAAGGATATACAAAATTTGTTTGATACCGTTGATAAAAAACTTGGAAGAATATGTGCATTAGTAAACAATGCGGCTGAATTAGGAAAAGTTATGTGTATTGAAGATTTTGACTCGAAAATTTTAGAAAGAATTTTTGCTGTGAACCTTATTGGACCCATGTTAAGTGCTAAAGAGGCAGTACATAGAATGTCTCCAAAATATGGAGGGAAAGGCGGTGTTATAATAAATATATCTTCTACTGCATCATATATTGGTGGTGCAGGAGAATACGTTCACTATGCAGTTAGCAAAGGAGGAATAAATACTTTAACTATTGGGATGGCGAATGAATTATCTAAAGATAATATTAGAGTAAATTCTGTAGTACCTGGTCTCACAAATACAGAATTTTTGAATCCATTGGGGGGGAAGAATCGAATAAAAGAAAAAGAAAATATTATTCCAATAGGTCGTGCCGGCGAACCTGAAGAAATTGCAGAAGCAGTAGCTTGGTTACTTTCAGATTCTGCGAATTATATTACTGGAGCTAGTTTAAAAGTTTCTGGTGGCTTGTAAAATAATGAATTATAATTTCAATAATTTTATCTTCAGAAATTAATATATCAGATTTATAAGAAGGTTGACCTGTACCATCAATTACATTCCCATTTTTAATTAAGATCAATTTTCTGGTCATCTAATTAAATTGGATATTTTTTTTATTTAAACTTGATGTTGCTTCAATATCAATTGAGAAAATGTTATTTGGTTTTTTTATTATTACTATACCGTAATCATCTAAAGCACTTTTTAAGCTAATTTTATCTTCAATTACATCTTTGAGTACTAAGTTAGGATCTCTTTTTAATGGATCGCCATAACCACCACCTCCAGCCATAATATGTTGAAACAAATCATTTTGGTTTAAGAATAATGGATGAGTTGTTAAAGTGGGAACGATACTTTCAGCATTTTTAGTTTTCAAAATACTCATGGAAGGTTCACCTTCCCGACCACCAAATAAACCATGAGGTGGAAATTTTCTTTTATCTGATCTTATAGATAACATAATATTGTCTTCAAGAGCTCTATAAGAACGAATAACAGATAGTCCACCCCTAAATTCCCCAGCTCCACCTGTATCTTTTATTAAGCCATATTCTTCTATACGAAGTGGATAGTCTAATTCTATCATTTCGATCGGAACATTTGACTGATTTCCACCCATATGAGGAACTCCATCTTGGCCGTCATTATATGCTGTTGCTCCCCAAGTTCCCATTAATGTTTCTGTAAAAACAAAAGGTTTACCATCTCTATAACTCGCAAATGTTGGTAAACTAGGTCCACCCCAACCATCAGCAGATACTTTGTTTGGGACTGCTTCTGATAAAGCACCAAACAAGCAGTCAATCATACGTGTACCAGTTATACCTCTAGCACCACAAGCTGCAGGTAAAACGGGATTTGATATACTACCTTCAGGTGCGATTACTTTAATTGGTTTTGTATATCCATGACAATTAGGAACATCACTAGACATTATAGATCTTAAAGCTGTATAAGCTGCAGCCTTTGTAAAAGGTAAGGGAGAATTAATTCCACCTTTAACTTGTGGAGATGATCCAGTCCAATCAATTATTGCTTCATCGCCATTAATTGTTAATGATAAATTAAATTTGATAGGATCTGGATTTTCGCCAAGACCATCTATATAATCAACAAAATTATAATTACCATCTGGTATCTCAGCTATTTCTGTTCGAGCTAACAATTCAGCATATTGTTGTAGTTCTTTTGAATATTGATTTATAGTATTTAAACCATATTTGTCTATCATATCTTTGTATTCACGAGCACCTATATCACATGCAACTATTTGTGCCTGTAAGTCTCCCAAAACTAAATCAGGAACACGGACATTTGTTTTGATAATTTCCCAAAGTGCTGTATTTAATTCTCCTGCACTATATAGTTTTAGAAACGGAAGACGTAAACCTTCTTGATATATTTCGGATGCTCCAAGAGAATTGCTACCCGCGATTATTCCTCCAACATCAGAATGATGTGCTAAGGTTGTTGCCCATCCCTCTAATCCACCTTCTATAAATATAGGTTTAACAATATAAATATCAGGAAGGTGTTGTCCTGAAGCGACATATGGGTCATTTCCTATAAATATATCCCCTTCATAAATATCATTATTGTATTTATTTATTAAATTTTTCATTGCGTCATAAAAACTGCCTAAATGTAATGGAGTAGTTAAACCTTGAGCTAAAGTTAAACCTTCTTTGTTACAAATTGCAGTAGAATAATCCATTGAATCACGAACAATTGATGAATATGCAGTTCTCAATAAAATTAATGCCATCTCATCAGCAATAGCATCAAATCCATTCTTTATAACTTCTAGTCGTATAGGATCAATATTTTTTATCATTTAAAACATTAAAAAAGTTCACTTAATTTTTGTTTTTTATCTCTATTAATATATTTCCAAAATCATCTAGACGCATATTAGAATCTGGTGGTATTACAATTGTATTTTCATACTCTTCTACAATTATAGGTCCATTATGAGGTTTTTGTGTTAGATCCCATCTATTGATTACAGGTGTATTTATATAACCGTAATTCTTTCCAAAATATGCTTTTTTATCATTGTTTTTAAAAGTTTTTCTTGTATTATATTCTCGCATTTTATTTACATCTATGTTTCGTCTAAAATTTGATTCAAGTTTCCCTGTAGTTCTTAAATTAACAATTTGCACATTCTTATCACCAGGATAACGATGTCCATATGTTGATTCATGTTCAGATTCAAACAATTCGGGCAAGTGTGAAATATTTAACTGATTAAGTTTACCATTAGGAACTGGAACGGTTAACTCAAAGGCTTGACCTTCATAACGCATATCTGCAAACCTACTTATACTAATTAAATCTGAATTAGATCCGAGATTTTTATTTATATTATCTTCAAGTTCCTCATAAAATTTATTCATCTCATCAGGAGAAGTATGAATAAATGATCGAAAATAACTTCTTGATAAAGTTGATTCAATATCAGAAACTAGCAAACCTAGAGCACTAAATACTCCTGCAGATAGTGGTATCAATGCACGATCAATTTGAAGTGATCTTGCTAATTCAACAACATGAATACCACCACATCCCCCAAATGCTATAATTGTGAATTCTCTAGGATCCCTTCCACGATATGTAGAAACTGCTTTAACTGCTCTCATCATTGTAGAATTTGCAATAAGATGTATACCATAAGCTAGTTCCATAACATTTTGATTTAGAGGAACTGCTATTTTGTCATTTAGTGAATTATATGCAGCCTCGTAATCAATCAGTACAGTACCACCAGCAATAGAGCTTGGATTTAAGTAGCCAAGAACAACATTGGCATCGGTTAATGTTGGTTCTGTTCCTTCGTTTTTATAACAAACTGGTCCAGGACTAGCACCGGCACTTTTTGGTCCAACTTTAAGTTGCCCCACTTTATCAATCCAAACTATACTTCCTCCACCAGCTCCAACTTCAGAAATATCAATAACTGGGGTCTTTAATGCATACCCGCCTCCTTTAATTAACTTAGAACTTAAATTGATTCCTCCTCCTACTTCATATTCATCAGTTTTCATTAAATTCCCATTCTCTATCAATGATGCTTTTGCAGTTGTGCCTCCCATATCTAACGTAATCAAATTGTTCATATTTGTAAGACGTCCTAAATGGGCGCTTCCGATTACACCAGCGGCTGGACCACATTCAACTATTTGAGCAGGATTTTTAACAACAGTTTCAGCATCCATCATACCTCCACTAGATTGCATCATCAAAAGATTGGAAGTGAACCCTGATTCTTTTAAGATATTAATTAATGAATTAACATAAGATTTAACCGGAGGTCCTACGTAAGCATTTATGGCAGTTGTGCTAGTTCTTTCGTATTCTCTAATTTCAGGTAAAATATCGACTGATAGTGTTACAAAGCATTTTGGTAATTCATTAGATAAAATTTCACCAATTATTCGTTCATGCTTGTCATTAGCATACGAGTGAATGAGGGTTACAGCAATAGATTCTACATTATCATCTCGAATGTTGTTTATAATATCTTTCAGGTTGTTTCTGTTAATTTTTGTTATAATTTGTTAATAATTTATCAACGTATATAACTTATTTAATATATTGTTAATTTTTCTTAATAGTTTTATTTTTTTTGAAAAAAAATGGATATCTTTGAATTTTAAAAATTTATTAACAGTCTTATGAACAAACTTTACCAGGTTTATCAAGTTTCAGATTCAACCGGAGAAACACTAGATAGAATTTTTTTAGCTATAAAAGCACAATTTTCTAATTTTAATTGTAAAACAATTCATTATTCTTTTACTAGAACGAAGAACCAAATAGATAAAATTATTTCAAAATCTCAAAATGAGAAAAATGTAATAATTTTATACACCATTGTAGATAAT
>ENA-UPTF01002483-UPTF01002483.1-marine-metagenome-genome-assembly--contig:-NODE-2483-length-10660-cov-2.118397_pt1 | contig 10660 bp, 7 predicted proteins | sample MGYA00238166_ERZ767019 | MGnify/ENA primary metagenome ERZ767019 (study PRJEB28930, sample SAMN06266391) | marine metagenome | isolation source: Sea water from 250 m depth | place: Atlantic Ocean | study... | reverse complement strand
ATTCCCACGCTAGTAGAGGCCGCATCACCCCTTCAAATCCTTGCGCGTAATCTCCTCTAGCAGATGAGCCTGTTATGGGATCATAAACCTGAAATCCAATCACATTATCCGCAGTTAGGTACCATTTCTTGGTGCCGCCAATAGAAGTAAACATTGATACGTCCACAACATACTCCCCTTCAGAAAGCAAATTCCCGGGGATTGTCACAGTAGACCGATAAGAACCTGAGTTGGATTTAACAGTTTCAACAGACTCGTTAGACCAGAAAGCACAAGTACCTTGAGTGAAGAATCCTGCAACACAACGAAATCGTATACCCGGTTGGTTAACCACATAGCTCAGCCGCAACCTTAGGGGGGTTTCAATATTTGCTAGAGATACCCTTTGCCCTTCAGTATCTGTCAATTCAACCTGTGTCAGCTTCACTTCGGACCCTGGTGCCTCGTCCAAAGACCAAGTTTTACGTCCTTCAACATCTTGACCACTACCAGTCAAGTAAACGGCTGTAACTTCTGGCGAGGGACCATCCTGCAAAACTTTTCCCTCATCCAGTAAAATCGCCCGGGGACATAGTCTGTTCACTGCTGAAATATTATGACTCACGAAAAGAACGGTTCGTCCCTCCCCTGCTATAGTTTCCATCCTACCAAGACATTTTTTCTGAAACTCAGCATCCCCCACAGCTAGGACTTCGTCGATCAGAAGTATCTCCGGTTCCAAGTGTGCAGCCACAGAAAATGCAAGGCGAACCTGCATACCGCTGGAGTATCGTTTCACCGGAGTATCAATAAACTTTTCGACTCCCGAGAAATCAACGATTGCCTCAAGTTTGGTTTTGACTTCTTTCCGGGACATCCCAAGAACAGTGCCATTCAAAAAAATGTTCTCTCGGCCCGTCAACTCAGGGTGGAATCCCGTTCCAACTTCAAGTAGGCTCGACACCCGCCCGTAAACTTCCGCTCGACCAGTGGTCGGATTAGTAATCCTCGATAGAATCTTGAGTAGCGTTGACTTCCCGGCACCATTGCGTCCTACGATTCCAACAATCTCACCAGGAGAAACCTCGAAAGAGACATTGCTGAGTGCCCAAAAAACGTCTTGATCCGACCTATCATCAGAACCAAAATTGGACAATCGCCGTATCTGGCTCAGATTCCTAAACGGAGAGGACACCAAATGTGCTGCTGTCCCAGCTAGGGTGTCACGCCGCTGCTCTTCAGAACCAATTCGATACCGTTTAGATAGATTGTCGACTCTTATCGCAGGTAGCATTTGTATTTATCCGATCAGGTCTGCCGAGTCTAATCGTGGCCCTAACTTCCGCTCAATTTCCGTTATTGTCAGTCCTGCAGATGCCATTTCAATAGCCATCGCAGCAACTGATCCTGCGCTTCGACACAAGCCTCTTGATCTGACAAAGGTGGTCACAAACTTCCGTCTTTGTTCTTGAGCATTGTCTCTTCCTTGCAAAATTCTTTCGACGAATTCAGTAAATTCTTCTGCATTGTGAACCCTCTCCAACGCACCGGATCCAAACAGATGCTGGAAGTGAGGTGCTTCTACTTGGGATTTTTTATACCTATCAACAAAGATCGTAGCTGACGGCTTATCGGCCACCACGGCATCAATCATGCCAGTTGTGTTGATCCCAACGGTACCAATACTGTGCAGGAGTGTATTGTAAAAGGTGCGCACAGCATCCTTCGAGTCAGGGAGCGCAGCCTTTCTCGGCCAAAGAACCGTCGCGTTACCCCAATTAACGTTCCCGTAATGATCTGCGTTCGCAGGATGTGGTCTAATAATAAATTGTAGGGTATTGATATCAGGATTTTTATGATTCGCAACCGCGGATATAAGTTTATGAATCAGCCACGTCTCATCTGGAGCGATATTACCGGATGATCCCAGATACACAACTATTGGTCTCCCAGGGTGAAGCCCTACACGTTTACAGAAATCATCACGGGATTCCTCTAAGTCTTCGGCGTTGAACCACTTGTCGAACAATGGTGATCCAGTGACAACTATCTTCTCTAGAGGTATCCCGTGTATGGTCGTAGCCTCTTCAACATGACAGTCATTCCAAGCAAGGGTCATATCGGGAGTAACGTAGTAAAGTCCACGTGCGGTGAGATTATCCCAACTTAATACGGGTACAACAGCGGGGATGCCCAGACTCTGGCTCGCGCGAGCGTACTCGACCTCACCAGCAAAATCGCCGGGACGGGAAGCCCAGTTTATGGGTGATACTACGGTGATATCTGGGTCCAATTCTCGTAGGTGGTCAAGAATTGGACGGTATACTGGTATCAAACCACCAACCCATTGGAGACACCACATAACCAGTTTCGATGACAGTACTTTGGGTAACAATTTGGAAGATGCCATAGGGCCACGAAGCCTCGTAGGCAAACGCTGCTGCTGAACACTCCGAAAGCGAGAATCATCACCGCGAGCAATGTAACTAGCATAAGTCAGAGTCTCGCGTACCGCAGCTAATACCGTAATCCATCTATCTTCACGGCTTACGGTCTTTCCAAGTTCAATCCCTTGAGTATCCAAGTGTTCTCGTTGGTCTGTGCCCTCACCACCTACAACCAGTTGGCTTTCTGTACCTTCTCTAAGGATGGTGTGATTCCATCCAGGAACGCCATTTTCATAGGAGAACAGAACTGTAACCTTGTGCCCGCGATCCCGGAGAGCGTGCACAGTCGATTCATGGTATGAATACATAGCAGCGTTGCGAGTTACAAAAACTACTTTCATCCTACGCGTGATCTCGGAATTTACGTAAAAAGATTTCTGTGTTAAGCAATTTCCATTCAGCGGCACGAGCTGATTCATCGCTGGAATACTCAGGAACTCGCTGCAGCCCCAATACCTCCATCACAAGCGGGTAACGTCCATCGTTCACTTCAATACGCCCAGCTTCATTGGGAAAACCAGAGAAACCTTGCTTCGGGAAAAGAAGTTCTCGACCGAATTTCCTCACGAAGAGATGTTTGAGCGCTGGACGTGTGGTCATGAGTTCATCTACCCCATGTGAATCCACCTTCAGTTTCGCCGGCAGGTTTAATGCAAACCTCATCACATCCCACATCAAAAAGAGTGATCTAGGCTCAATAGAATGAAGCATTGACATCGTGTCTCCAGCTCGTATACCCGTAGACTCAAGCTGAATGACCGTATCGGAGTAAAGAACGGTTTGAATTATCCTATCTCGCTCATTAGGCTCAAACTCATACACCTCAGAATGCTTTAACCAACGTTGTTTTATTTGGCTTATCAAACTAACAGGCTCCCATCCTTCAAATTCGAAGCCCAGGTCAACATAGCCACTATAAATTGACGGGTTCGTGGACGGGTAGGATCTGCTAAGTAGGCGTTTGTAGAACTCGTATCCACCAAATAATTCATCCCCACCATCACCACCAATCACCACTTTTGCCCCAGTCTCTCGTACGACCTGACTAAGAATTGCCTGTGAAACAAAGGAGTGAGTTGGCAATGGTGCACATACTGACTTATATACACTGTCGAGGGTTTTGTGAAAGGAATCCACGGACACATCTACCGTAAGAATATCTCTCCCCATTACAGCTTCAAACGGAGCCAGTTGAGAACTGATGTTGTCCTTGCCTGGGAAAACAAGAGAGATCAGTTCTTTAGGCTGACGAACCTCACTTACAAACCTACTACCAAGCGACGAGTCCACGCCGCCAGAGAAAACAGCACAAAAATCTACTCCACTAGGAGCAATTTTCTCCGCCGCAGTAGTCATCACACTCTCGAGTTCGTCGAACAGATCCTCGATATCACGTCGGCGATTAAATTCTAAGACGTCTGGATCAACGAAACCGCCCAGATCTGATGACCGAATGTTTCGAGATGAAAAGTCAGTTAGGTCATATTCATATAGCGTACCAGGAGGCACTGCTTCTATCCCCTCAAACACTGACACGTCCGGCGTCAGCAGGTGTCTAGTGAAGAAGTACTCCTTAAGTACTGATCGATTTATACGAATGTACGGTGCAATTTTTAGTATTGGTCCAATCTCAGACGAGATGATTACGTATTGCTCATCCTCATATCGATACAGGACCTTTTCACCAACAAGATCACGTCCTACATAAAGTTTGTTTCGTGGCGCATCATGTGTGATATAGGCAAACATACCTTCCAGTTGATCATAAGCTGCAGCGGGGCCGGCAATTTCGTGGAGGTTCACCAACATCTCTGTATCAGTGTCCGATGGGCAATGATACCCCTTGGCATCCAGGATTTCGCGTTGTAACTTGCGGTAGTTATAAATTTCGCCGTTGTAGACGATGTTGTACTGCCCATTTCTAGAGCGGTGATATGTATCCACTACTGGAGCCGATTCCCCTACGATCGACAACACTGTCTGGCCGAGGTAGAGCCGTCCATCTAATACGAGTTCCTCAAAACTAAAATCTGGTCCACGGAGCCGGAGCCCTTCAAGTGCCCCGCTACAATGATGTAGATCGAGTGGTCCTCTCTTCCCAATTACAGCTAGAACTCCACACATTTTTAGTAAATCCGTATCTGGATGTGAATCATTCTGATCTAACCATTTTTGCCAAGCGACACATCATCAATTTTAGAAAGCTGCTCTCGGAAGTAACTCGCTGCCTTAGGAAATCCTTCTTGACGTGAGACTTTCGGTTCCCAATCTAGTAATTCTTTCGCACGGGAAATGTCAGGTTTCCTAACCATTGGATCATCTTGGGGTAGAGGCTCAAAAACAACTTGGCTTGCACTGCCAACGACGTTGACCAGTTCACGTGCAGCTTCCAAAATTGTTACTTCATCTGGATTACCGATATTAACAACCAGCTCCTCAACATCATCATCGCTGGCTGCTACTTGCCGCTCATAAGCCATCAACCGGTAAATAGCATCAATTGTGTCATCTACGTAACAAAATGAACGAGTCTGTGATCCATCGCCATATACCGTGATTGGCAGACCCCGTATCGCTTGGGACAGAAAAGCAGGGACGGCCCTACCATCATCAATACGCATCCTTGGTCCATAGGTGTTGAAAATACGAGCGACTCGTACATCGAGACCGTGTGAATGAAGATAGGCTAGACTGAGGGCTTCAGCAAACCGTTTTGCCTCGTCGTATACACTTCGTGGGCCTATTGGGTTAACGTTGCCGTAGTACTCTTCGCTCTGTGGACTAATCAATGGATCACCATAGACCTCAGAACTAGATGCCAGAACAAAAATTGCATCGTTCGCCTTAGCCAAACCAAGGGCGTGGTAGGTACCAAGAGCTCCAACTTTCAGCGTCGGTATGGGTAAGCGGGCATAGTCTTTAGGACTCGCTGGACTCGCGAAGTGAAATATGAAATCGAGCTCCAAGTCCGCATTTGTGGAACCATCTACAGACAATAACTCAGGAATATGTATGGGTTGAGTAACATCATGGTGAAGAAGTGTGAACCTGGGATGCATCTTCAGATGTTCAACATTTAAAGCGTTACCCGTCACAAAGTTATCAAGGCAAAGAACCCTGTGCCCCTCACTTATTAGTCGGTCACACACATGTGATCCGAGGAACCCAGCACCCCCTGTAATCAGTGAAACCAACGGTTGCGTCCGGAGCATCCCTTAATGCCTCCCAAGGCCGTGGTACTCGAACCCACTTTTTCTCATTTCATCAGGATCATAAACATTACGCCCATCGATGATTAAGGGCACGTTCATACGGTCCGCAACCTCTCTGATATCAATCTCTAGGAACTCTGACCATTCTGTGACCACTAAGAGTGCGTCGGCACCTTCCACCGCTGTGAGAGCAGCGTCACAATATGTGATTTGGTCATTCTGAGGAAACAGTGCCTTAAAATGGCCTGATGCCTTCGGGTCATACAATCTCAGACGTGCTTGCTCATTTACAAAGCTACTGACTACGCCAATACTAGGAGCATCCCGGATGTCGTCTGTTTCTGGTTTGAAAGAGAGTCCCCACACTGCGATTGTTTTCCCCTTCAGTACCCATAATGCCTGCCGCGCCTTCTCAAGAAAATTGTTGATCCTGTTTGTGTTTATCCGCTCCACTTCCTCAAGGAACGAAAAATCTACACCATGGCGAGAAGCGATGTAACTGAAAGCTTTCAGATCCTTGGGCAAACAGTAGCCACCATAACCTAACCCAGCATTGAGGAACGCTGGCCCTATCCGGTGGTCCATTCCCAATCCGCGTGCCACATGCATGACATCCGCTCCAGTGACATCGCAGAGATCAGAAATCATATTGATGAAAGAGATTTTTGTCGCCAGGAAGGCGTTGGAAGCGTGTTTAATTATTTCGGCGGTGTTGATATCAGTTATGATTACCGTGTCGTCTATGGTAGACCCCATCTTCGCCACAAGCGGTTTGTAAATCGTCATTAACAAATCCTGTGCACGTTCGCTCTCTACCCCCAGAACGATACGGTCGGGATTGAAAAAATCGTCTAATGCACGCCCCTCCTGAAGAAACTCAGGGTTCACCGCAATATCGAAATGGGGGTTGGTGTTAGCACCTGCGGGTTTACTAGACCTAGCGTGACGCGCGATACTGGCTCTCAGCTGTTGTGCTGTATTTACTGGTGTCGTGCTTTTCTCCACAACAAGCTTGTAAGAGTCGAGATTAGACCCAATTCCTTGGGCAAGACTTTCGAGCACAGAGAGATCTGCTGCACCATCTTCACGTTGGGGAGTACCAACACACACAAATAGAACATTCGCATCGTTTAAGGCCTTTGACACATCAGTTTCCACACGAAATGTACCTGTTTCAAGATGACGATTCAGTATTTCGGTGAGGCCTCGCTCGTAAAACCATGAATTCCCAGCCTCAATCAAGCTCGCCTTGTCAGGATCGTTCTCAACTCCGATAACATCCCACCCCAATTCCGCAAAGCCAAGCGCGGTCGGAAGTCCAACGTGGCCAAGTCCAAAAACAGCTATTCTTATGTCTTCATGGGTTATCATCCATACTCTCTTTTCATACAACCTCTAATGTTAATTTTATGCCCTACCTCCGGCATGCTCCGCCACCTCTGCAGACAGAGTAACAAGCTCGAGAGAGCCGACTTACCTCGGAGCTGGTGCTACAACGAGGGGCCTATGCTATTAAGTACTCACCTCGCGGTGTTGTAACGGCACTAACACGAGGTCCAAATCCTTTTATCCAACGTCCTCGCCCTCGCGTTCGCCTTGAAAGGGGTCGATTATCAGGCGTAATATTTAGTGGCTGAATCTGTCCCCAAGGAACCTTCGCTGGCACACGCCGACCCATGAAACTCATTAACACCTGTACAGGGGCATTGGGTGATTTCGGCTCTTCTAAGATTTCGGCAAGACTTTCGATCTCTCCACTAACTAACCTCACCTGTTGGCCACGTTTGTAACGTTCCCAGTGTCCACCAACATCATCAATAGCCCGGACTCTCTCTCTAAGCTGTTCAGCAGCCTGATCACTTAGAGAAGCAAGACTCCCATCAAACTCAACCCATCCAATAAAACCTGCCATCTGCCCAATTGGGGGTAAGGTTTCTTGTATATCACGGTGAACAAAAATATACCCTGGGAACAATGGGGCGTCATTACGGCCCGCACGTGGTCGGGGTGTTTTAACTAACGGCAAAAATAGCCTGTACCCCCTACGGGCTAGGGAATCTGCGGCTACGTATTCCGACATAGGCTTGGTACGCGCTAAGTACCAGCCCGGTTCATTCATTGAGGGTGACCTGTGCATACTTAATTAGTTCCAAGTTCCGAATCTATATCCGTAGTAGCTTGCGATCCATCAGGCACCCGAAAAAGTTCGACGATCTGCGACTCTAAAACGCCATTGCTTAAAAGAGATTCACGCAGGCCATTCTCGTCATTCGATTGGGTGAGTACTACGAATCCATACTTTGAGGGATCAAGGAAATTCAGATCTTGTACCGTGATACCTAAGAATTCCTGCCTTACAGGGTTTATTGCGTACACATCAATATTGGTAGCGCCGATATCGCGTAGCGCAAGGAAAGCAAGTTCTGATATCTCAGTTGTACCCACCACCGCAACCTGTGTGGTTGGAGTAAAACCCTGATCTCTGAGGTCCTCCCGTAGTAGTGCTCGCACACGACTATAATGATAATAAAACGCTCAACGTAAGCTTTCGTTAGGTGTATCTTGCGGGCCATCCCTCGGGGTGTTACAACGTACGCCCATCTTTTCCAGCCAAGTTGAGTGACACGTATGTAACCTTGCTTCGCGAGTTTCTTGACTAGTAGGTTGGTAACACCAAGAGCAACGCCTAGTTGATTGGAGAGGCGTCTCTGACTAATCTCTGCAGTGCCGTCCATCTCCTCAAGAACACGCAATTCCCGATATGCTGTTCCTTCGAGGGGTGGGCTCTGTTCATTTTCGGAACGTTCATTTATGGAACGCATAATCCGAATATAAAAACTGAGGCCCGTGGATGTCAAGTACCTTCAGCGCAATCTGTGGCCAATGAACCAAGGATATATGGGTTATGAAAGGGCGCGGGAGTGTTTCCCGTCAAATCTGCTAAGCATCATTTAGCCTGTTGTAATTATCTTCAAGCCGTACAATATCATCCTCGTCGAGATAGTCACCCGTCTGAACTTCGATCATCAGCAAGGGCTCATCAGATGGATTCTCTAGACGATGAATACTAGACGGTGACACATAAGTCGATTCGTTCGCAGTAAGAGTAAAGACTTCTCCGTCTCGAGTGACTTTCGCTGTACCTCCAACTACAACCCAATGTTCAGCACGATGGTGGTGATATTGAAGGGAAAGAGAAGCACCAGGATTCACGGTCAATCGCTTGACTTGGAAGTTTTGTCCTGAATCGAGAACCTCATAACTGCCCCAAGGTCTATGCACACGTGTGTTAACTTCTGTTTCCGTACGTCTGTCAGCCTTCAATCTCTCAACGATTTGTTTCACTTCTTGCACCCGGTCTTTACGAGACACGAGAACCGCATCGGGGGTCTCTATGACGACCACATCGGAAACACCTACCGTAGCAAGAAGTCTTTGCTGCGCCATTAACAGTGAATTTGTAGTGCTAGAGGCATACACGTCTCCTAGAGTTACGTTGCCGTTGCTATCTTTTTCACGTCTTGCCCATATCGCAGACCAAGAACCAATATCAGACCATCCAGCTTCTAGTTCTATAACAGCACACCTGACACTTTGGTCTGTCGAGGAGGTAGCCGGTTCCATAACCGCATAGTCAATAGATTCACTAGGACACCTTAAAAACTCTTCGACTCCGGGCCGAAAGAACTCAAAATGGTCGCTTCCTGCATCGTAGGCTAGTTTAGTCGCAGCGAGAATGTCAGGCCTATGACGACCCAATTCAGAAAACCAAACTGACTGCTTCATCATAAAAATGCCGCTGTTCCAAAGATAGTCCCCGGAACCTAGGTACTCACGGGCAGTCTGAGGATCCGGCTTTTCCACAAACTGATCAATAATGTTAGCCTGATCTATGTCATCGAATTGAGAACCTTTACGAATGTAACCATAGCCAGTCTCCGGAGCATCAGGTAGAACCCCAAATGTGACCAAGTACCCTCGCTGAGCTAGCTCGACTCCCTTAACCACTGCGCTATGAAAGGCACTGGTGTCCTGAATCAGGTGATCTGAATGCATAGACAAAATGATTGGGTCAGTATCTTGCCCACCACACACATTTTGTATATGTAGAGCCGCAAGCGTGAGAGCAGGAGCTGTGTTACGTCCCACTGGCTCAGTTATGACTTCAAGCGGCTTGAGATTTATTTCGCGCAATTGGTCGGAAAGCATAAACCTGTGTATATCGTTACAAACTACCAGTGGTGGCTTGGCTCCCATCCCTTCAAGACGAGAAACCGTTTCTTGAAACATACTCTTTGCGCTAACCAACGGAAGGAATTGCTTGGGGGAATGCTCCCTTGATAAAGGCCACATCCTTGTCCCAGAACCACCCGCTAACAGAACGGGATATATCACTCTTCTTCACTCCGTTTTTCAATTCTATCTACTATCTGTGCTCGTATATTACCCATGTCTCTTTCGGCCTCTGGTGCTCGCGCAAGATAACTATCTATCACTTCGAGAGCCCCTTCCGGATCTGACTCGAGCAGGTGTTGGTTAGCACGAACAAGCTGCATCTGAATACGAGAGGGAGCATTCTCTACACCTGCATCCACTAGTTGCCGTGCCTTTTTTATAAGTATTTCTCGATCTTCTCCAGCATTTTGGGATGCCGTCTGATAGAAGTAAGCAAGGCCTTTATGAAGCCTCCATGCTTCTGGCTCTTGCTCAATACCAGCCTCCACATAATTACTGATGGACTCAAAAACTGCGGCCTTATCCCCAATATCCATCTCAGACCAATGCCTCGTAGCCCGGTCCATCCATAAAACTCTCGGGTAATTGCTCAGCTGGGGGAACTCGGTGACTGCGGATATGAATTTCTCCGATCTCTCAGTCCAAGAATTGGACGGAGTTACCATGTGAATAACGTTTTGGGCGGCTCGGAAGACTTTTACGTTCACAACGAAAATAACCGCCACCGCCAGGCCCACTACAAATACAGTTGACGTTAATGCGCCAACTCTAGTTCCCATGAACTGG
>ENA-UPTF01002482-UPTF01002482.1-marine-metagenome-genome-assembly--contig:-NODE-2482-length-10660-cov-3.491638_pt1 | contig 10660 bp, 10 predicted proteins | sample MGYA00238166_ERZ767019 | MGnify/ENA primary metagenome ERZ767019 (study PRJEB28930, sample SAMN06266391) | marine metagenome | isolation source: Sea water from 250 m depth | place: Atlantic Ocean... | reverse complement strand
GGGATCTTTTCGACCATGACTGTTGGAGCGCCAATCATTCCAGAAGGGAGCACAAGGCCTTCTGGGTCTAGATCTTCGAGTTGAACGAGAGGAACCGGGCCAGTTTCTGATACAGCGTGGAGGGCCATCAGCAGCCCAACTCGGGGGTCCCCACCACCGCCTCCGGCCAGGACCGCGCAACCGACGGCCAAGTCGCTCAATTCTGACGGTCCGAGTCCTGTCGGCGGGACGTTCGTCAATTGCTGAGTGCCTCAAGGACATCCTCTGGCGTAATCGGAATCTTGGTGACCGGGTGATCGTTTACAAGAGCTGAGGTGTTAGCTGAGTTCATGGCAGGTCGCTAGCAACTCGCGAGTAGCACTCAGCTACAGCACTTTCAAAGATCCTCGGAAGAACCATTTTCCGGTATCTGGCGGTAGCCCGAACGTCATCGATGGGTTCGGCTTGTTCGAGGAGCAAGGCGGCAGCGCTGCCTGTCTCCTCAGCATTTGCCTTTGTACCTAGAAGGGCTTGTTCTGCAGCCTGAGCACGGAAAGGAACCGGAGCGACTGAACAGACTGCTATGCGTGCGTCGTTGATCGTTCCCGCTTGGTCGACAGAGAGCCGAATCGCGAGGCCAACAATCGCGACCTCCATGGCTCCGCGTCGCCCAACCTTTTTGTAGACATCGGCAGTACGGCCCTCCGAGTTGTCGAGGCTGAACCCAGTGACTAGTTCGTCAGGTTCGCGGGCAATGGTTCGTCTGCCGACAACAAAATCGCCGAGGGACACTTCGCGTTCACCGCGGTCTTTGCTGACCAGAAGAACGGTTGCGTCATGGACAAGGAGTGGAGGTAGAAGATCGGCGGCTGGGGAGGCATTACAGACGTTCCCGCCGATTGTCCCAACGGCCTGGGTCTGCCAGCCTCCGACGAGTGAGGCGGCGTGAGCAACAGATTGGTATCGGTCACAAAGCACCGGACTTTGGGCCAGGTCAATGTGGGTGACGAGTGCTCCCAGTCTGAGGCGGCCGTTCTCGGCGATATCTCGCATGCCTTCGACTCGTTCGATGTGTACGAGCGTTTCTGGGGAAATCTCGCCACGCTCAAGCTGGATCATCACATCGGTGCCTCCAGCAAGCACCTGGGCCTTGTCCCCTAGTTCCGCTAGAGAAGTAAGTGCCTCGTCTAGATCTCCAGATCTCCGAAATTCCACTTGCTTGCCTCGTTTCTCCAGAATTTTCTGGCACCCGGTGCTCTCGTTTCAATGAGCGATATTTCACGGCGCCTAAGGGGCATCTCCGAACAGCTCTTGAAACCCTTCTCCGAATTCTTCCTGAGTCCGGGACTTCCAGAGGTCGATCCAGGCTGCGTCAGGTGCAGCGGCTCTTCCTGCAATGATCCAGTCGGCGGCTGGACCGACGGGGCGTTGAATCGTGGCATCTTCGGATTCGATCGCAGTGGCGATGGCCTTAGCGACGTCACTGGGATCACCGCCTCCGTCCAGACCGTCCTCGTATAGGGATCGGATGAAACTGGCAACGGTGTCGTAGGGTCCGCCACGGACTGGCAAGGTCGACAGTGCCTTTGTGAGCATTGGCGTTCGGATGAATCCAGGCTCGATTGCAAAGGACCGAATTCCGTATGCCGCTCCTTCTACGGCTACAGCCTGCGTAATGGCCTCCATCGCGTATTTGGTTGCTGCATATGGACCGGAGAGAGCCGAAACGATCCGAGCAGAGACTGAGCTCACATTGACTATGGTCCCGGACCCTGCAGAACGCATTGTCGGCAGGACTGCTCGGATCATTGCTATGGGCCCGAAGACGTTTGTCTGGAACATCTGGAGTAGGTCAGCGTCGGTTGTTTCTTCGACTGTAGAAAGGTCGCCAACCCCAGCGTTATTGACAAGCACATCCAAGCCGCCTGCGGTTGCCAGTACGTGGCCAACCCCGTCTCTTATTGATTCGGGATCATTTACATCGAGGGAGAGAACTACTACTTCGGCACCAGCTTCGGCGGCGGCGGCAAGAAGATCGTCACCAGATGCCTCGTCACGTATTGATGCATAGACCGTGTGACCGTGGGCGGCGAGATGGACTGCCGTTGCCAGTCCGATACCCGTTGAACAGCCTGTGATCAGCGATGTGGTCACGCGAGTAGCGCCTCCTCGCGCGGGACGTTATAGCGTTACAACGACGTTATAAAGTTCTGACGAAGATTTTGGTGTAGCCCGTTAACTGGCAGTTCTGTTTGTCTGAGCGTTGGTCCAGGCAAGAATCGATTAACCGCTAGAGGCCGACTACGACGTGGGCTCAGATCTCACCAGTCCTAGCAGAGCGTTGCTCTCTTGCTATGAGAGGTGACGTGAGGGGTGTCGGCTCCTAAGCCACGAGTGCTTCTCTGCGTGGGCGATCGGCAGACCTTCAAACCCAGGGTTTGACCCTCAGGGCGACTGCAGCCCTCTGCTAGGCATAAGCAGGGTCTTCGACTTGTTTGACTGAGATGGCGGCTTGTACTCGCTGGATGGTGTGGTCAAGGTCGTCCCTGAGTGCCGAACAGGCACCTTCAAAATCACCACAACCGATCTTGTCGAGTATTCGTAAATGTTCTAGAAGCACTTCCTCAGCGGACCGTTCATAGCGCACTGCGAGGTGGATGTATCGGTCGGCATGGCCCCACAGGGTTTCGATCATGTGCATGAGCCAGGTTGAGTCGCTCTTCTTATAGATCCCAAAGTGGAACTGACGGTGAAGTTTGAGGTATCCCGGCTTGTCCGCGGTCGCGAATAGGTCTGCCATCCCCATGACGAGCGATCGGAGTTCCGAGAGGGCAGAAGCAGAGAGTTTCGGAGCGGCAAGGGACAGGGCCTCAGACTCGACAATCTTGCGGACCTGGTACAGGTCACGCAGGCACTCCAAGGAAATCGGGGCAACACGTGCACCCTTATTGGGCGTGGCGACAACTAGTCGCTCTCGTTCAAGCAGCCTCAGTGCCTCTCGCACCGGGATGAGGCTGACACCGTTTGTTTTGGCAAGAGCCTGTAGCCGTAGGGGGGTGTCGGGGGCGTATGTCCCGTCAACAATTCCGGCTCTCAATGACCTGTAGACGCGGTCGACCAAATTCACTTCTGCAACGGGTTCCGTCTCATTGGTGAGTATCAAAACACTGCTGCCTCGTGGCCTTTCGTTCTTTCCCGCCAGCTCTGGTCAGACACGGAAGCTCAGCGAACGGGCAGTTCTGGACGATATCACGAGCAAGAACTATCCCAACGAGGACCTAAGGTGAACTTGTGTGTACAACCGGGGCGTTGCGCCTATCGGATGGCTCGTACCTGCTGTTCAAGAACAAGGACTTCGGTCGAGAGAATTTTGAGGACCGACTTGACGTCTCGAAAGAAACCTTCGGAGTGGTAGGTACTCCAACTTGGGACCGAGAAGACTGTTCGGCTGATGTTTTCTCCGGCTACTCGATAGGCGCAAATCGCCATGGGCTCCTCTGTGCTGACTCAAATGTCAGGGAGGAGCCTCCTGGGGGAGCGAACTATGACCTACTGACCGAGGTTGCTTTGCTCAAAGGACAAGACATCGGTTCGGCAATCAGGGCAGTGAAAAGCGCGGTCCAGGATGGTCCTTACTGGTGCGCGAATCTTGTCCTTATTGACCAAGAGGCTATTGCTGGCTTGGAGGTGCGGGGTAGCGACATCGCAGTGGAACTTTACGACGATCGTCATACGCGCACGAATCACCACATTTCATTTGGAGCCACCGAATTAGACCAGGACACAACTACTAGCGCTCTCAGACTCCGCTCGTCTTCGAGCCGCCTTGCTGAGGCTGAGAGGGTCGAGGATGTCTTAGATCTGCTCTCGAGTCACGATGACGGCGAGACTGGTATTTGTAGTCACAGTCCCTTTCCGACCGTCTACTCATACATATTGCACTGGCGGGTGGACCAGGCTCACATCTTTGTTTCCAAAGGAACCCCATGCTCTCCGGTTAGCCAGTGCAAGTTGTTGTTGCCAATTGGGGACGCTTGGTCGCCGGCGACCGAAGAGACCTTCCGGTCCTTATACCCCTCTGAGTCCGCTTGCTTCCCAGCTAATTAACGTTTGAGCTCTGAGATCAGGCGACGAAGCCCTTCCTGGAGATCGCTCGCATCGGAAGCCAGTGAAATCCGGACCCGATCACTGTTCTCGGCTCCAAATGTGGTCCCGGGGACGATGGCCACCTGATGGTTGTGGATCAGGTCTAGCGAAAAGTCCTTGGCTGTCCTTCCGGACTGGGATACATCGACCCATAGATAGAAGGCGCCACCCGGTGTGCAAACCGGAATATTTGCTTGCGAGAGCATTTCAAGGGCGATGTCTCGGCGACTTAGATAAGCAATCCTCATCTCCTCGACGAGATGCTGCGGTCCGGTAAGGGCAGCGAGACATGCATATTGGGCGGGAGCGTTGACACACCCGACTGTTGGCTCCTGGCACTTGCGTATCAGGGGGGCAAGACTTGCTGGAGCGATTGCGTAGCCCACACGCCAGCCAGTCATCGCGTAGGTCTTGGAGAAACTGTTAATGCTCACCACGCGGCCGTCTGTGTCATAACAGGCAGTCGGTATCTGGGGCTCCTCAAAGGTGATTCGGTTGTAGACCTCATCTGCGATCAGAAAAAGGTCGGCGCGCCTAGCAAACTGTGCGATTTCGTTTAACAGATCACCAGAGAACATTGCCCCCGTTGGGTTACATGGGGTGTTGATGAGGAGGGCTTTGGTGGCGGCGTTGGTTGCCTCTTCGAGTTGTTGGATCGTGGGCAAATAAGCGTTCTCTGACGAGGTTTCAACTACTCGGGCTGTAGCGCCTAATAACTGCAACTGCATCTGATAGTTCGGCCACGAAGGATTCAGAATTATTACTTCGTCACCAGGGTCCAGCAGACAGGTAAGGGTCGAAAAGAGTGCACCCATGGCCCCTGAGGTCACAATGATTTGTTCTGGAAGCACCTCTCGACCGGTTGACTCCTCGGCCTGTTCGGCTATAGCGGCTCTGAGTTCGAAGATGCCTGAGTTGTCGGTGTACCTGGTATGGCCTTCTAGGGCAGCGTGATGAGCGGCTTCGATGATGTGCGGGGCGGTAGTGAAGTTTGGTTCTCCTACCTCAAGTCTTATGCAGTCCGGCATACCCATAGCGACGTCCATGATTTCCCGGATACCAGACCGGGGCATGGAGCGAATTGCTGATGAAGCAGTCCTCATGGTTTAGAAAGACCACCTAATTCCGAATCGGTGTGACCAACTCCGAGATAGGAAGTGGAGATGGAACAGGACCTTACAATTCCGTAGGTGACAATATATAACATCTAGACAAATGGTGACAGAGTCAGCCTGGAACAGGACCTGAAGGGCGGAGGGCGAGACGACGTGTTGAACGAAACTTTCCTTGTTACAGGCGCGATGGGCTGCATTGGCTCGTGGGTGTTGAAAAACCTGGTCAAGGAAGGCGTAAAGGTGATCGCTGCGGACCTTGATACGACACCGACACGACCAGCACTTCTCATGTCACCGAAGGAGCTTGACCAGATCACCTGGCAACTGCTTGATGTAACTGATACCGACGCGACCTGCGAGTTGGTCAGATCAAACGGCGTTACGCACATAGTGCATCTGGCCGGCCTCCAGATTCCGTTTTGCAAGGCTACGCCAGCTCTTGGCTCTGCGGTCAACGTAACTGGCACGGTCAACATGTTCGAGGCCGTCCGGGCCGCCGGGATCACCCATTTTTCATACGCGAGTTCACTAGCGGTGCTCGGAGATGACAGTCAGTACACCGAACGGCCACTAGGGGACGATGTTCCCTTATTGCCGAAGACTTTGTACGGCGTGTACAAGGCTGCAAATGAATCCACAGCAGACATCTATTGGCGTGATTGGGATATAGGTAGTGTCGGTCTTCGTCCCTACTGCGTTTATGGAGTGGCCCGCGATCAAGGGATGACTGCTGATTTCGCAAAAGCGATCCTTGCCGTGGCGGCAAATGTGCCATTCCACATCCGATTCGATGGGCTAGTTGCCCTACAGCATGCAAATGATGTTGCTCAGGCTTTCATTGCCTCCGCGAGGTCTGGCCACCGGGGCGCAGGTGTTTGCAATCTCCGGGGCGATGTGATCGAGGTATCCGAATTCGTCCAATTTCTAAAGACGTCGTACCCACCTGCAAAGCTCACACACGCAGAGAACTCACCCCTTCCTTACCCAGCAGATCTCTCCGATGATGGGCTTCGACGCATTATTGGCGACGTCCCCCACACCCCGCTGGAAACGGCCGCACAACAGGACTTTGAGCGTTATTCGGTACTTGTTGCGGGTGGCAAGATCGACCTTGAACAACTCGAGAGTTGATTAGGCGATCCAACTGTTTGTGCCCCACGCTGTGTGCATTGTTCCTATCCGGACGCTAGGTGCGTGAAGAGCGGCAGACCCCTTGGAGGACTGGCTCAAGGTTCTCGGCCATGTCGTTTTCCGTCCACTAGGTGATCCATGCCTCGCAATGTCTCAAAACTCGCGGACCTGGAGTGCCTAGTCGGCCGACATTCCGAGGTACGCCATTTGGAGCGGGACGACGCTCTCGATAGGCAGCATGGCCTTGTTGTCGAAGTCGATCCACTGCTGATAGTGCTGCAGGGTGCTGTAAACCTCAGCCAAGTCCTCTACCTCGGAAATAACGACTCCGTAGCTGCGGTCGGCAGCCTGGTAGTGGCCGATGGTCTCTCCGGGCTCGCCGTGTTCCATGAACGCAGCGAGTAACTGGGATAACTCGTCATCGCTCATATGCGACTTGAACTTGTAATTGGTTATGAAGATCATCGGGTTCCCTCCTGTCCGGGTCTGGACCCTAGTTTGGATCCTGGAGGTCTCGGATTGGTCGCCTGTCCCCAAGTCAGCCACCACTAAAAGTCCTCACACCTAACTACCATTGAGGACTAACAGGAGGAGGGAGGCGTGTCACGGAGCTGGAAACGGCTAATCCTGATCGGCCTTGCTGTGCCAAACATCCTTGCAGGGTGCTGGGCCGTACTTTCTCCAGCGCACTGGTACGAGAACTTCCCCGGTTGGTCTCCAAGATTGGTGTCTGCACTACCACCCTTCAACGAGCATCTCGTTTCCGACTCCGGTTCCGGACTCCTCGCTACCGGACTCCTAGTTCTGATAGCAGGGCTGTGTCTCCGCCGCGACATCACAGTCGTGGCCACAGTTGGTTATCTGGCCTTCTCCCTGCCACACGCGGTCTTTCACCTTCAACATCCCGGTGAAGGCCTGTCAACTGCCCAAGATGCTTTGAACGTCGCCACATTGTGGCTAGTGGTGGTTCTAGCCAGCGCTGTTCTTATTGCTGAAGTCAGGCGAAAGGCACCCTCCTAAGCAGAATCCTCTGTCTCGCTCCCCCCTGACGGAGCGATAGGCGCCGACAGCGCCCTCGGTGCACATACGCGCAGGAGTTTCACTACGAGGGTCAATTTGCATCTGGGGTATGTAGAGTTACCGGTGAGAGGCGTGACTGCGCCCCAGCGAACGGTGTTTCAGCCCCCGATTTGGGAGTTATCCAACCGCTCAGGGGTAGGCGGAGCGCCTCTCTTCACCGTTTTGGGGTGCCCGGCTTCGGAGCCCCTGGGTGTAGATACGTACAGCCGCTGCTCTTCCGGTTCCAATAGCGGTGCTGCCGGATCTGATGAGATGATCACCGCATGGGCAAGACTCCAGAAGCCGATGATCTGGCTCCGGCCCCTAGCGGCGGGTTCCTGAAGCGCCTCCTAAAGGCGATGGGGGACATCTGGAAAATGGGTGACCGGTCCGAGAAAGGACGCACCCGAGGCCCGTGGGTGGGCTAGGTCAGGTCAGAGCGAGCCCCCACCCGCGGGAGTGAGGCACGAACCTCTGATACACGCAGCCGCAGGGGCTAAGGCCCACCGGGCAACGACTCGCACGGCTCACCGTCATCATCGCCATCTAGACGGGCGACGTCGCCGTAGTACGGGAGATAGGCATCGAACCATGCCTTCGCTTCTGGGTAGGTAGAGAAGTCAGAGCAGTTCTTCGTGTTGCCCGGGTTGTCAGGTACTCCGGAGGTCGTAGCCGGTGGCGCACTCGTAGTAGCCGTAGTGGTCGAAGACATCAGATGGGGGAAGGGAATCTTCGTCGCAATCTCTGCGTCTCCGCAGGGGTCGTGACCTTCAGGATGGGTTTCCTGGAGCATCTCCCCGAAGTCATTTGTCGTCACGTGGCAGAGCAAGTACAGGCCTGCTTCTTCCAGAAACTTCATGACGTCATGATGGATGTCCCTACCTCCCGGGTTTTTCGCAAGGTCGAAGACGCCCTGCCGCCCGTAGTAGTTGTCTTTGGGTGTCGGCCCTGAAGTGAAGGTTGTTTCTTTGATCTCCCTCTGTTCGAGTTCGCTGACGAGGAGATCCCATTCGGTTTGGGTGACTACCGCGATGTCGTACATGAGGACATTGCGGATTGGGAACATGATTGCCATGACTCTCTGGAAGGCTTTCTCGTCTTCGCCTAGTCCGTCTTGTGAGGACCTCTGAAGGTCATCTCCGTCAAAGGCGGGCGTTCCTCTCGCCTGGAGTGCTTCACCCTGGGCATTCACCGCCACTGCCTCGTTTGCCGAAAAGAGGAAGTTCCCGTCACGATCGACGATGTCTTCGGTCCCCGGATCGAGCCCGGTTTGATGCGGAGTCCCCGTGAATATGCAGTAACCCAAGGAATCGAAATTGCAGGCGTATCTGTCGTCCGGCCGGCCCTTTCCGGCATCTACTCCGCTCGATTGGCCACCGTTGCCCCCAGTGGTGGTGGGAGGCGTAGTCACCTGAGGTGCCGTTGTTGTGGAAGTAGTGGTTACGGGAGCCGCAGTTGTGGTCGTGATGGCGGTACTGGGAACTCCGTCACATCCTTCCAACATCGTCCGTAAAGCGTTTGTCTCGCTGCTTGTAACAGTCAGCCCCCACCGGGCCTTGATATCTGCCCACGAGTACGCGTACTGGCACCAATAACTGGAATCAGGGGGCTTCCACTCGTCGGGTCCTCTAGATCCCTTTGACCGGTTTGCTGACGCGGTGACCGCGATCAGGTGCTGTGGGTCTGCCAGGTTGTTGTAGTACTCGCGTTTGTCCGCCGCTGACCACGCCCATCCGCCGGAGGCGTGAGCGTTGGCAAGCGGAACGAAATGATCGATGTCCAGCGAACCCGGATCGTCCACGTACGTGCCGGTAAAAGCGTCAAACCATTGACCGTTAATGACTTTGCACCCTGAAGGGTCCATCTCCGCATCGATCAGGGACTCGAGGATGAGAACTTCATGACGGGTGTTGATGCAATCGCTGTCTGCGTCTGACCAGCCTGAGCCCCAGTCGTCACGGTCGTAGTCCGCTTGCGGAGTGGTGTCGCTGATCCGTAGTTCGCCTAGGAGGTCCGCCATCGAGTCTTGGGGTGCGACAGCAACCGTGTTGGTTGGTGGAGTTGTTGTCGTAGCTGCGGTGCTCGTCGACGTATCGGTCGTGGTCGGCGCACGAGTCGTCGTTGGTGTCGGAGTTGTTGTGGCTGCGGTCGTGTTTGAGGCAGACGCAGTGGTGGTTGCCGCCGGTGCAGCGGTTCCGGTGCTACTGCTGCATGCCGAGGCCACGAGCAGCGCAGCGACCGCGACCTCATACTTCTTCACGGTTTGAGTCTGTCATCCCTCCCCCGAGGGGCGGGGGGCGGCATCGGAGCCCTCAGGTGTAGATACGCACAGTCGTCCCTGAGGTAACTAGGAGTCCTCGCCGCTCGGACCGTACTGGTAGCCGGGACAGAACTGCGGGAGGACTAGTTCCTGCACCGCTCCGTTGCAGTTGGTTGCTCCTCCGAAATCGCCGTCCCCGCATGCTGTCCCGTCGCCGTTGCTGTCGACGTTTTCTCCAAAGTCAGGATTCGCGTCAAACCACATCTGAGCATCTGTCGGAGTCAGGAACATCCCGCAAGTCGCAGGAATTGAGTTCTGGACCCCCGCTGTCATCTCAGGTGCCTCGTTGACGGTGCCAGTCTCAGCCTCCTCAGACACGGAGTCTGATTCTGGTTCCCCTGTTTCACCAGCTTGACCTTGTTGGCAGTAGGGGGGAGACCCGTCTTGGTCGAAGGCAAGGACGTCTTCAGGTGAACTGTCAGAGGAGAATGTGTCCAACAGATACGGAACTGCCGAAGTTCGGTACCAGTTCTCTACTGAAACACCGAACACGTCTTCAAAAGCGTTAAACCAGCTGGGACATGATGCACTGCTCGGATAGGTCCCAGCGGTGAGGAGCCACTCATTAATTTTCGCGTCACCGAAGTCGTGGAAGAGGATCTCGCTTACTGGAAGGCCGAGGGAGTAACTAAGTCCACCGCTACCTATACATCGCGGTTCAGGTGACGTTCGAGGTAGCCACAAATAGTCGAGCCAGCCCTGAGCAGTCACCGAGGCCGCATCGGGTATGGAATTCTCGATGGTTGCCAGTCGTACTTCTCGCCAGGCACTCGATGGCACAGGGTTGCCATCAATCCCGTCAGCAAACGGCTTCATGTAGAGCTCGGCGTGTCCCTCGGTTAACCAGCAGGGGAGATACGTGTGCGGACAGGAAGGGTCTCCCATCTGGAGGCATCGATCAGTGTTGGAT
>ENA-UPTF01002481-UPTF01002481.1-marine-metagenome-genome-assembly--contig:-NODE-2481-length-10661-cov-2.116024_pt1 | contig 10661 bp, 9 predicted proteins | sample MGYA00238166_ERZ767019 | MGnify/ENA primary metagenome ERZ767019 (study PRJEB28930, sample SAMN06266391) | marine metagenome | isolation source: Sea water from 250 m depth | place: Atlantic Ocean | study... | reverse complement strand
CGTTTTTCGAGTTGGTCAGGGTAAGAAAGGACTCGTAAACCTCGAGGACTAATCAGTTCAAAGTAATGTAATGTGAAAAAATGCCGGTTTATTAACCGGCATTTTTTTTTTATACGAGCTATATTCTCTATTATGAGCCAGAATAAAGGCTTTACGCTTATAGAGCTCATTATGGTGGTTGCCATCATGGGGATACTTTTCAGCTTGGCTTATTCTAGTTATTCTAACCATTACAATAGAATAAACTTCCTCGGTAGCGTAGATAAAATGAAAACACAGATGAACTGGGCCAGGAACTATGCAATACATCGAGAGAAATTTTGCGTTGTAAGTATATGGCCGTCGGATGGAGAATATCAGTTTGCTGTTAAGAATGATCCTGATGATGAAGTTCCAATCACAATTGTCCCACCTGGGGAGATTCTTGTGGATGATATGGTACTCATAGGCAACAATATTGAAATTGAAGTAAGTGACTGTGACGATCCTTGTGTATTAACCTATGATTACTTAACGGAAGAGTGGGACAATAGTGCTGTCAAAATCAATTTCTCCTTGTCTGGACAGCCAAGCCAGACCTTGGGAATCAATGTTTCTACCGGGAGAGTTAATGTGGAATAAGTTTACACGGGGCGAGGCCCTCATTGATGTGGTGATCGGGACCACACTAATAGGGTTTTTTGTTATCTCCACATTTAATGTTCTACTGGGAATTCTAAAGGAGAGTGGCCAGATAACAAAAAGGATCCAGGCCAACTGGGTAGCTAACAGCTATATGGAACAAATCACGCATTTCCCATTCACTGATCCTGACGATAATGATCCTGAGGATGGTTCTGATCGGGATGATGTAGATGATTTTGATGATTATAGTGTAGTTAATTACGGTCTTACGGTAACTGTAAATGTTAATGACGCGGAGGTTGATGCAGGTATAATAAGCTTCTCTGAATTACCACTTGATAACCCAGATTTCAAGCAAGTTCGTGTAACTATCAGCGATGGAGGGCTGAGTGAACCAATTGAGCTGAAAACACTGGTTCCATTGGATGCTCTTCCACCTCCTTACATTACAAGAATATATACAGATTATGAATGCCCGGAGAGGATCTGTGGCGACAATGAATCCTCTCGTGAATATGCCGAACAAGTGGATAACATACCCATTAAGGTCGTTTTTGACAGGGAAATCTCTGTCTCAAATATTGGAAATATTACACTTACTTTAAAGAATGTGACTGAAAGTGTTACATATGGGACTGATGGCATTGAAGGAGATATGTGGTACCATGATAATCTTCTTAATGAACTCGTTGATAATGATGAGCTCCTTGAAGGATATGGTGATGACCTCGTTAGTAAAGTTAGTGAAGGTCAAGACCCCATTACAGCAACTGGTTCAAGCATATCTGGAGATAACCTTGAACTTACGTTTACATATGATCTAGGACTAGATACTAAGTATCACACATCGTTATCTTTCGATGATTATCTTGATGTTGAAAGAATAAATCTGAATGGGGGAACAATTGAAGGTTTGGTTAATGGGGAACCTGATGGAGTTCAAGCCCTCGATGAGGATGAGGATGGATTTCTCGACCAGCCTACAGACCCTGAATCAATGTTAACTAGTGATAAGGTTATTCTTTTGAATAGCCCAGTAACTTTTTACATTTTTTACGAGCAAAGCGGGGATGATGTTGATGGCTGGGAGGCACTCCAAAAAGTGGTTAACCCAGAACAAGTTGAAGAAATGGTTATTCCTTCTCTGGGGGACGTTTTTGATCTTTGGACACGGTTTAATGGAAATATTATTTTCGAACCGGGTGATGAGCTGGATGGAAATGCATCCTCTTGGCAACCCAGGTATGTTATCCCAGGTGGCGACCGAAATGACACAAGAAATGAAATGACAGAAGTGTACAGTGAACTTGATCACTTTAAAATGGATTTGAATGTTGAGCCACCGAATGGATTTATAAGTCCAAATCTTGAGGATGAATTAATTTTGGAAGTCACTCTCAATAGTGATGATGGTCTTCGGTTTTCTCTTTTCCGCCGTAGCCGGTTACATGGCAGGAGTAGTCGGATCTTCGAACAACCCCATTTCTGGTGTTACGATCGCCACTATTCTTTTTTCATCCATATTATTATTAGCGTTATTAGGAACTGGCTCAGGTGTTGGTGCTGCTGGTGCTATTATGGTTGGTGCAGTTGTCTGCTGTGCCGCTGCAATAGGCGGTGATAACATGCAGGACCTTAAAACTGGACAATTGGTAGGTGCTACACCTTGGAAACAACAGGTTATGCAAATTGTGGGTACCCTTAGTGCTGCCATCGTATTAGGACTTGTTCTAGATATCCTCCATACGGCTTATACCATAGGATCTCCTACCCTTTCAGCACCCCAGGCCACACTTATGAAATCTGTCGCAGATGGTGTCTTTTCTGACAATTTACCCTGGAATTTTGTCGCCATTGGTGCGCTCATTGGAATAGTAATCATTCTTATTGATATAAGACAGGAAATGGTGGGTGCCGATTTTCGGGTTCCGGTCCTTGCCGTAGCAGTAGGGATCTATTTACCGATCGAACTATCCGTTCCCATTTTTATTGGAGGAATGATCAATCATATAGGTCAAGGAGCTGAAACTGAAAGGTCTGGGCAGAAAAAAGGTCTTTTAATGGCGTCAGGCCTAATTACAGGAGAAGCACTTATGGGCATATTGGTAGCGGTGCCGATTTTCATTACTGGTAATAAGGATTGGTGGCCAACAGTTAGTGGATTAACATGGCTGGGACCCATTGCCTTTCTTGCAGTGATATACTGGCTATATTATACAATAACTAAAAAATGAAGATCACCTCTAACCTCCTAAAGCGGCTCCCCAAAGTGGAATTGCACTGTCATTTGGATGGTTGCTTACGACCGGAAACAATGGTTGAATTGGCACAGAGAGATAATATTCCACTTCCTACTTTTAATGCCGATGAACTTAGTAATATCATGAAGATCGGGAAAAAACGAGGAAGTTTAGAAGATTATATCAAACGGTTCGACCTTACCCTTGCAGTATTACAGAATTCCACTGCATTGGAGAGAGTTTCTTTTGAGTATGTCGAGGATATTTCAAAAGAGAATGTTCGATATGCCGAGATACGTTTTTCCCCAGCACTACATATACAGAAGGAAATGACCATGGAGAATGCTGTTGATGCGGTGCGAAAAGGTTTGAAACAGGGAGAAAAAGAATTTGGTATCAAGACCAGAATAATCATATGTGGTATCCGAAGCATTTCACCCGCTATCTCACTGAAACTTGCAGACCTTGCAGTACGTTATAAACGCAAAGGCGTGGTTGGATTTGACCTTGCCGGTCCCGAAGAGAATTATCCGGCTAAAAAACATCGGGAAGCGTTTTACTTGATACGAAATAATAATGTTAATGCAACAATCCATGCAGGCGAAGCTTACGGGCCGGCCTCAATTCACCAAGCGATACATACTTGCGGCGCTAGTAGAATCGGCCATGGAACACGGCTGAAAGAAGATAAAGATCTAATGCAATTTGTTAATAATCATCGCATCACCTTAGAAATCTGTCTCACATCCAATTGGCACACAAAATCAGTCCGTTCCCTGAAATCTCATCCTTTTAAATTCTACTATGATCAAGGGATCAGGGTGACACTTAATACAGATAACAGACTTATTTCGAATACTACACTAACAAAGGAATTTCTACTGGCACATGATATGTTCGGGTTGGGACTTCATGATTTTCGAGAAATAACGATTATTGCCATGAAAAGTGCTTTTTTAAACCACCAGGACCGAAAGGTTCTTATCAGAGAAATAGCTGATGAACTGGAACAGGAATTCGGTATCATGCCTGAATACATTCAAGCAAATAAGAACTAAATTGAGAAATATCGCAACAATATTTACATTCCAATCAATATTCGACCATATTGATTCTATCATTCACCTCTATTATCCCAAATCAAAAATACAGCAGGAGTTATCACAATTTTGTCACTATGACAGATTATTAGTAATTGGAACAATTATTGCCATCCAGTTTTCAATAAAAAATAAATGATATTGGGAGTATAAATTGTCGCAACACACATTTCAAACCGAAGTCAGTCAATTATTACATTTAATTATACACTCACTCTATTCACAGAAAGAGATCTTTCTGCGAGAGCTTATATCCAACTCATCGGACGCTCTGGATAAATTGAGATACTTGACTCTTATAAATGATGAATTCAAATCTTTCGATTTTGATCCGAAGGTTCATCTTGAATTTGCGGATGGTGAAAATCCCACACTGACCATTTCTGACTGTGGTATCGGTATGAGTAAAAAAGAGCTTCAAGATAATCTTGGCACTATCGCCCGTTCAGGAACTAAGAATTTTCTTTCAAAATTATCGGGTGACTCCAAACAAGATTCTAATCTCATAGGTGAATTCGGGGTTGGTTTTTATTCCTGTTTCATGGTCGCAGACAAGGTTCAAGTTTCCAGCAAAAAAGCTGGTAATAAACAAGCCTGGAAATGGATCAGCGATGGTAATTCAGGGTATGAGATCTCCAAAGATGTAAGAAAGGATGCAGGCACTTCCATTACACTGTATCTCAATGATGAAGGTAAAGAATTCGCGAATCGCTGGAAAATAGAGAACCTGGTCAAGAAATATTCTGACCATATTGCTTTCCCAATCTTTCTGACATTTGACAACATCGAATATGACAAAGAGGGCAAAGAAAAAAGCCGAAACTCAAAAACAGCGCAAATAAACGAATCAAAAGCGTTCTGGATACGTTCTAAGACCGATCTAAAGAAAAAAGATTATAATGAATTTTATAAGACACTTTCTTCTGATCCAGAAGATCCATTTGACTGGATCCACTTTAAGGCTGAGGGCAGTTTAGAGTTCACGATCCTATTTTTCATTCCAAAAAAAGCACCAATGGATATATACAGGTCTGACTATCGTTCCGGGGTCAAACTTTATGTCAACCGCGTGTTCATCACTGATGATGATAAAGAATTGCTGCCATCCTGGCTTCGTTTTGTCAACGGTATAATAGATTCTTCCGACCTACCACTAAACGTCAGTCGTGAGATACTTCAACAGAACCGCATCATGGCAAAGATCAGGTCTAACTCGGTAAAGAAGGTCTTGGATAAGCTGAATACTATAGCAAAGAATAAAAATAAGTATTCAGAATTCTATAATGAATTCGGTCGTTTGATAAAAGAGGGTGTCTATCAGGAATTTGAGCATAAGGAAGCACTAACAGAACTCCTGAGATTCAAGTCCACAAACGCAGATGGATATGTTTCGTTAAGAGAATATGTTGAGAGAATGGAAACTGATCAGAATTCCATTTACTATATCACAGGTCAAAATGAGATCTCCCTTCGAGAATCTCCATTGCTTGAGATGTATACTGAAAAAAATATAGAGGTCCTCTTATTAGATGATGAGATAGATGAGATCATCATTTCATCTGTTCCAAAGTATGATGAGAAAGAACTAAAATCTGTCAATCGAAGTGGTGCCGCCGATGAATTAGCAGATGATTCGGATAAAGATACTTTAAAAGAAATGAAACCTCTTATCAAAAAGATCAAGAAGATCTTGGGCGATAAGGTAAAAGATGTAAAAATGTCTAACCGCTTGAGTGACTCGCCATCCTGCATCGTAGCTGATGAAAATGATCCTACCTCACAAATGCAGGAGATCATGCGTTCAATGGGCCAAGCTGATTTACCAACCATACGACCAATATTAGAGATCAACCCAGATCATGTAATCGTTAAAAAAATGAAAACAAGGTCCAAAGGGAAAGTTTTTGAGGATGTTTCTCTCCTATTATACGAGCAAGCCTTGATCCAGGCAGGGGTCCAATTAGAAAATCCATCAAAATTTGTAAAACGCTTGAACTCAGTCATCACGAAATCACTATAAAAATAGAATCTAATCCCTAAAATACTATATTACAGATATCTAAAAGACTTTTCAATATGGAATGATTTTACTGGGTTAATTAGAGAAGCTCTATTTCTTCCAAGATACACAGATTATCTAATAAAAGAATAAAAAGATATCATTCTCTGATCACGGTCACCTTAGAGAATGTATTATTCGATGCACCATAAATTGCCAACAAATAGACACCGCTTGTTACATAGATTCCATTATTATCTTTCCCGTCCCATAACAATTGATCACCATCTGTACTGACTCCCTGGCTGGGAATATTTCGAACCACATGCCCATCCAGGGTCATGATTTTCATAGAAGAGTTTTTTAATAGCCCGCTAATAACCATATGCTTATTAGCAGGTATCATGAACGGGCTTGGGAATATCTTGATATTATTATAATTCGCGACAGCTGTTCCAAATGGTATTCTCAAGATATTCACTCCTTTACTGGTCGCGATATATGCCAAACTCTTTTCAGCATCAAATGCGATATCAGTTATCTCATCGGACAGAAGCGGGCTATTACTTGCTCGGAGACCATTGATATCGGGCCATGGTGTAGTATTCTCTAATAAGATATGTACACCCTGTGACGGTGAATGCGACCAGATATTACCATGTGGATCCACCTTAAGTTCAGCACCTTCACCAAATGATAGATTTGGAAAATATGGATATAGGTTCTCACGAAGGACGGGATTGTTGGTGTCATTTTGGATATCAAAATAATTGAGACCTGTTGGGGTCAGATAATACAGACGATCATTCTTACCCATAGCCACCGACCAGACAGTTTCACCAGAAATGATTTTCGACCAGTTAAAATTTATAGGTTCTACCGGTGTTCCATCATAATCAAGCATAAACAATCCCCCATTAGGGTAAATACCCAGATTAGCTTCTTCAGCCATGAAAGCACATACCCACGCTCTGCCCCAACGATCGAACGAGATCCCATTGGGAGACTGGCTGATCTTTACGGAAGTTTCTCCAGAACCATAAGACCACCACTCACCCTCTGGATTACGCACATGAATCGGAACGTTTTTATTGATAACATATGGATTTACAACCCACAAGTTACCTCCAACATCAAATTCTACATCCTTGACCACCATATACGGGTCTGAAACGGACTGAGTAGTAAAATACCCAAGAACGGTCGTATCAATAACGGTAACATCTTCAGGGTTATCTATATCAATGATCAGGACCCCTCCACCCCTTTTATACGGGTTGAATTTTTCTGGGTAAACTCCGCGAATACTGCAATAGACCTTACCATCAGGTCCCTCTTCAATATCAGCAACAAACCCACCAAAATCATATTCTATCGTATCAGCAACAAATGTATTATAATCATAGCTCGAATGAATCACATGCGAGTTCTCGCTAAGGATCTCTAATATATTGCGCCAGCCTTGGTCTTCCAAAACGCTCAATCCCCATGCACTTGCACCAACCAAGCGCCCATCCTTCATTATTGTGATTGCTGAAAATTGTCCAGTTCGTGGTGCATTAGGAATCTCCGATCCCAATACCCAGCTTACTGTATCCACATTGACCAGACCCATGACCGATCCTGCGAAAATTCTACCTTCATTTGCAAATACAATTGAGTGTAAATCATAGCGATGTGATAGCACTTCAAGAGATATTTTCTTTCGATATATTTTCTTTCCCTTGATACCCCAAAGATAATTCTTACTATCAAAAGCCAAATATTCAAAATTAATTGGTGTGGTCATTGTCTGCTGGTAAATCAATGAAAGATCATCATAATGGAAGATATATAAATTACCTTCATGGCTCAATGTAGCAGACGATTCTAAAAACGCAATAGCACTAACATTACCGTCCAATTCTGGAAAAGGCATGCTCCAATTAGCAGGGTCTTTTAGATTTTCAGAAATGTCTCCCATCCATAACCCGTTCCCGGTTCCCAAAAATATCTTTGAACCGTGTACGCTAAATACGTTGATATTACCTATGCTTATAGGAAAATTTCGGAAAACATCTCTGTATGACCATTCATCATCAATATATATCCATTTCATCAGACCAACATCCTGTCCCTGAATAAAAGTAGCAAATGCCAAACTATCACCGATCCAAAAATCTGTTACTTGTGTTAGGCCGAAATCAAAAATGTTGACCGAAATCTTTTTTATTGGATCATATATCTGAACAAAACCATTGGGAGTGTTTCCCCCAAGCCACAAATGGCCATTTCTACCACCAGCAATGACCGCAATATCTACTCCAATGATTCCATCAATTGTAGTTAGAGTTGTAAACTTGTCATCTGTGTTTACTAATAAACCACCGGCAGTAACGCAATAGACCGTGTCATTACTAAACACCATATCATGAATATTTAGTGGACATGTCAAGGCATCCCAATCACCAATTCTTACCTGGGAAAATGAAAAGGAAAGAAATAAAAATATTAATGATGCTCTGAAGAGCATCAGGATGGAAAAGGAGCTGGTATAAAACAAAGTATGAATATTGCCAAGCTGGTGGCACCGATCCATTTCTCCCGATTGGTCAGTGGATCTTCAATATTATATATTGGAGGATGTTTCGTTGTGCGCATAAGTAGAAGAATTAGTAGACCCCAGACCAGCCAATTCAGTGAAAAATAGCTCATTGGAATCAATAACAGTAAGACAAATTTTGATAATATGTTGAATTTTTCTCCTAATAACGCATAGGCAATGTGCCCGCCATCTAGTTGACCGATGGGCAGTAGGTTCAACATTGTAACAAGAAGACCAATCCACCCAGCAAATGCAACAGGATGCAATATCACATCTTCCGTAGAACCCAAGTCTGGGAATAAACTCAAGGTAAGGAGTTTCATCAAAATGGAGTCACCTAATTTTATTCCACTACTGGAAATCGTCTCGATCACCTGAGAATGGCGCAGACCCCAGACCAGGGCCGGCACAGCAACGATAAATCCAGCTATGGGTCCGGCAGCACCAATTTCAAGCAATGCAATACGGTGCTGAATCGGTGCCCTAATCTTGATAAATGCTCCAAATGTGCCAATAAAAGTTGGTGCTGGAATAAAATAAGGCAATGAAGCATCAACTTTATGTTTTCGAGCAAAAAAGTAGTGGCCTGACTCGTGGCAACCCAAGATCATCATCAGTGCAAATGAAAAAGAGACACCTTTCCCCCAGTCACTAAGATTTTCAAATGGATTCCCACCTGCCATCATCGAACCAGCAATAACAGTTGTAATGACTGTCAATAAAAACAATATAATGTGAATAGGTGGTATCGTTGGCAATTGAATAACGATGGGCTCTGCTTCCTTCTCAACATTCAGCACCAATCCTGTATCATCTTTTTGAATCACCATATTAAACCCCGAATGGCGAACTGCATTTAACAGGTTTTTCTGGGTTACATCAGAAAGCATCCGGCCACGAATACTCCATCGTCCATCTTTCTCCATCACATTTTGAACAATAAAAAATGGACTGATTCGATGGAGAATGTTATTCAGATCTCTTTGTGACATAATGCACTTTAAATCTACTTCATACTACCCAGCGTGGACAAAGGTTTCCAAACCTTTCACTTTTGTATTTCAATAATTTCTGCCAATTTTCAGTATGCTCAGACCCATAATCTATATCATCGCTGTCTTAAGTGCCCTTTTCCCCCAGAGTGATCTACCATTCGAGATTGATATACGGACCCGTATTATTAATGATTCAAAGCTACTGGTCAATGTTCAGGTGACAAATCTTGTTGATAGACCACTTGATTACCTGGAAGGATTTATTCGTGAAATTAACAGTAATGGCGAATTACTTGACGAAAAACGGATGGTCATTATTTACAGTTACGAACCACCTTTACAGACAGGTTTCTCATCGACAAAAAGTATTTCATATCCGTTGCCGGATGGAAAACCAAATTCCCATGAATTTTATATATCAAAATTGAAGTTCGTTGGTGAATCTCGGGTATTCACCTGGCACCCGAAGGTGGGGTTTATTAGAATAGACTAAGGGCTCTTTGCCCTATGTTTTAAATATTTTTCTTCAATCAAAAATGTTGGAATAAAGTTGTTATCGCTAAAATAATTAGCAACTTTAATTCCTAAATTTGTTAAAAAACTTCTTTGATCTGTAAGGCCAGCAACATTAAGGTTTAATTTTTTTGCTATTTTTTTTTGTAAATTTTCAATATCCTGATCAACAAATTCAACTATTTCTCCTGTTTTAATATCGATCAAATGGTCATGATGACTTTCTGATAATTCCTCATATCGAGCTTTGCCACCTTTGAAATCATGCTTGGTAACTATTCCCACTTCCTCAAAAAGTTTAACGAGATGCATAGAGAGGCAGAGATTGCTAAAAAAGAAATGCCGGATACTAGTAGAAAGCGAGAACTAGATGCTGGTAAAAAGGGAGGTCTTTTGGGGAAAATAGTTCTCGGTGCGCTAGTTGGCAGTTTCGTCTGCGCCGCGGTCTTTGGAGGAAGAAAAGAGGGAGGGGGGAAGAAACACGGCACTGTTCGTTCAAAAGATGGGGTCAGTGTGAGTGGCATGGTGGACGGGGCTCCTGTGCAAATCCAAATCGCAGAAGAGCCCAGTCAAACGGGAGGGCACTGCACGGTGTCACGGTGCGTG